>MDTG01019320.1_pt1 | contig 29337 bp, 28 predicted proteins | sample 811421 | NCBI WGS metagenome assembly MDTG01 (sample SAMN05326645, study PRJNA326480) | marine metagenome | isolation source: seawater | place: Pacific Ocean: South East | collected 2011 | reverse complement strand
TCTATGTAAAAAGATTTTTAAAATTTCTGATGATCAAATAAGTCTTTTGGAAATACCTACCGGAAACCCTCTAGTAATTGAGTTTAATAAATCTGGAGAGGTTTTAGATGCAAATTATTTGGATCAAAATAGAAAAAAAGAAATAATTTTAAATCATTAAATCATTAAATCATTTCTCATTTTTTTTAGAATTTTCAGACTATTAAGATGATAAAATTTATTTTTGCTTCTTATCCCAAACAAATGCTTTTTTTTTATCAACGAATTCCAGACTAAATTCATAGAAAAAGGTTTAATCTTTCTTCCGTCAAAAATAGAGCGATTTAAAATTTGTGCTCCAGTAAAAATAAATTCATTCTTTTGATCTCTTTTTATTTCTTGTTTTGAATTAATATTAAAGTCACCTTTAAAAGATTTATCATAACTTTTTCTTTTTGAAACTAAAAGCATGACCGGTTTTTTTTTCCTAAAATAAAATGAATCTAGTTTTTTAAAATCATTTATATATCTTTTGCTCCAAATAGTATCCGGGTTGATCACAATAAAACCGCTTTTATTTAATAGTGTAGAAGCATTTAAAATTCCTCCGCCTGTATCCAAAATTTCTTTTTTTTCAATCACTAATTTTATTTTTGCATTAAATTTTTTTGATTTTAAAAATAGTGATATTTTTTTATGAAGATGATAACTATTAATAATAATGTTTTTTATACCTATTAAAATTAAGAAGTTAATAGTATTTTCAAGAAGGGTTATACCATTTACTTTAATTAAAGGTTTGGGGGTCCTTTTTGTTAATGGTAGCATTCTTTTTCCAAAACCAGCACACAAAATAATAGCACTTTTATTTTTCATACTTAAAGACCCTGTGTCTAATTTTTTTATTTAAAGTAGAATACAATTTAATTCTCAATCTATCAAAAATTTTATCTTTAATTCTCTTTTCAATTATCTTCCACACAAAAGGAAGATATTTCAAATATTTTGATTTTTTATCTCTTTTGTAAAGTCTGTAAAATATACCCAATATCTTTAAATTTCTCTGCACTGAAAGAATTTTCAAATCATTTTTGAAAGACTTTTCTTTATTCTTCAATATAGATCTTTTTTTTAAATAATAATTTAAAACCTTCTTTTTTATATCATTGGGCATCACCAATCTAATATCATCTATTAAGGACACAAGATCATACGCCGGATTTCCAATTATAGCATCCTGTGTGTCAATTACTCCTAATCTATTTTTGACAAACATTATATTAGATACATGAAAATCACGGTGTACAAAATATTCATTTCTAAAATAGATTCTTTTATATAATGAGTTTAACTCTTTTTTTATTTCAATTTTTTTTTTTTTTGAGTACTTCTTTCCTAAGACGCCTTTTAAATACCAATCAAAAAATAAATCTGACTCCACATTAAGATTTTTTAAATTATATTGACTAAAAATAAAGTTTTTGGAATTGTTTACTTTTATTTTATTTGGCATTTTTATTTTTTGCATTTTTAAAATAATATCAACGCATTTTTTATAATAAAAAAATTTATTTTTACTATTTTTAATTTTATCTTTAATTGAAACTTCTCCAAAATCCTGTATTTCAGCATATCCATTAGCAAAATTTTGTCTTAACATTTTTGGTGTTTTAATACCATGTTTGTTCAAAAATTTATTTATAATTGAATAAACAATTAAGTTTTTGAATTTTTCTTTTTTAGAAAAAATTAATATTGATTTTCTATTTCCAGAAATTAACCTATAAAATTCTCTAAAAGAGGCGTCATTCTCAATTCTTTTAATTTTATATTTCATTTAAAAAAAATTTTTTCCACGATCCAAATCCTTTTAGACTAATTTTTCTTGTTTTTTTATCTTTATTGTAAAAAAAACTTATATCTAGTCTATCTTTTATTTTTCCTTTAATTTTCTCTGGCCATTCAATAATTTTTAATGAATTGTTTTTTTTCTCAAAAATCCCAAGTTCATAAATTTCTTTTACACTATTTAATCTATATAAATCATAGTGCATTACTTTAAATGACTTTATATCATATTCATAAAGAAGGTTAAATGTTGGGCTCAATACTTCCGTTATCTTTACCTTGTTTTTTTTTTGAAGGTGGTTAATTAAACTTCTTGCAAATGTTGTTTTTCCTGAGCCAAGCTCACCATACAAAAAAAGGTAGTCTTCTGAAAAAAGATTATTTGAAATTTTTTTAGAAATCGTATTTATTTGAGATAATTTATATACGAGCATTGGCTACAATTAGTAGCGGTAAGTATCTGGTTTAAAAGGTCCTGTTGGCTTAACACTAATATAATCTGCCTGATCTTTAGACATTCTTGTTAATTTTGCTCCGACTTTGTCTAAATGCAACATTGCAACTTTCTCATCAAGATGTTTGGGAAGCACATAAACTTTATTTTCGTATTCATTAAAATTGTTCCATAATTCAATTTGGGCAATCACTTGATTTGTGAAAGAGGCGCTCATCACAAAACTAGGGTGACCAGTCGCGCAACCTAAATTTACTAACCTGCCTTCTGCAAGTAGAATAATTCTCTTTTTACTCGGAAGCTCGATTTCATGAACTTGTGGTTTAATTTCGTCCCATTTATAATTTCTAAGTGCATCAACTTGTATTTCGTTATCAAAGTGTCCGATATTGCAAAGTATAGCTCTATCTTTCATGTTTCTCATATGATCCGCAGTTACAATGTCTTTATTTCCTGTTGCAGTAACAATTATATCAGCATCTTTAATTGCATCATCCATTAAGACAACTTCATAACCTTCCATAGCTGCTTGTAAAGCACAAATTGGATCAGTTTCAGTTACCATCACTCTTGCTCCAGCTTGACGTAAGGACGCGGCACTACCTTTTCCTACATCTCCAAATCCTGCTACAACCGCGACCTTTCCAGACATCATTACATCTGTTGCTCTTTTTATGCCATCGACTAAACTTTCTCGACATCCGTACAAATTATCAAATTTTGATTTTGTAACAGAGTCGTTCACATTTATAGCAGGAACCAACAATTGATTATTTGCCTCCATTTTTTTTAAAGCTAATACGCCTGTTGTTGTTTCTTCAGATAATCCTCTTACGTCTTTTAACAAATTTTTATAATCTTTATGCATAAGAGCTGTTAGGTCGCCTCCATCGTCTAAGATCATGTTTGGTTTCCAATCTTTTTTTCCCTCAATAGTTTGCTTAACACACCACCAATATTCTTTTTCTGTTTCACCTTTCCATGCAAATACTGGTATACCAGCTTTTGCAATAGCCGCTGCTGCATGGTCTTGAGTCGAAAAAATATTACAAGATGACCATCTAACTTCTGCTCCTAAATCAACTAAAGTTTCAATTAAAACTGCGGTTTGAATTGTCATATGTAAACATCCCAATATTTTTGCTCCTTTTAATGGTTTTTTTTCTTTGTACTCTTTTCTTAGAGCGACTAATCCAGGCATTTCTGTTTCTGCAAGGGAAATTTCTTTCCTTCCAAAATCTGCTAGGTTTATATCTTTAATTTTATAATCTTGATGCATAATAAAATTGTCTTTTAACAATATAAGTAATTCTTATCAAGATGGAATAGTTTAGCTCCACTTTGGTAATAATACTTCTATTTGTGCCCCCTTTGTGTCCATTCTATTAGATGCAGCAATAGTTCCTTTATGCATTTCTACAATATTTTTAACAATATTTAAGCCAAGACCTGAATGCTTACCGAAACTAAGTGGACGATTGCTATAAAATCTTTTAAATATCTTTTGTGGCGAAGCTTCTGAAAAACCTGGACCCTCATCTTTTACCATTAAAACATAATTACTTGTTGTTTCATTCAAGTTTATTTCAATCTTTTTATTTACTTCACTGAATGAGATAGCATTATCTAAAAGATTTGCAATTACCTGTTCAAGTCTATTTTCTATACCCGTGATAAAAAAACTTTTTCCATTTTTTTTTGGTAAATTTATTAAAATTTTGATATTTTTGTTTTGATTTGCTAAATCTTGTTTAAAATCTTCGACAACATTATTTATAACTTGATGTAAATCTACTTTACTCATTTTTTCCCTTATAATCGATGCTTCATCTTTTAACATTTGTGAATAGTCTGTTATTAAACGTTCAATCCTCTCAACATCATGACTTATAATCTTAAGCAGTTTTTCTTTGTCCTTATTTTCAGGTGACTTTTCTAGTAACTCTGAGGCTCCTTTCAAAGATGCTAAAGGATTTCTAATTTCATGAGCTAAATCGGTTGAAAATGTTTCAGCTCTATTAGTTCTCTTTTGAAGTTCTTTTGTCATTTCGTCAATGGACTTGGTTAACTTCCCCACTTCATCTTCTCTTACAAAGAATTTTTCAATATCTATTTTTTCATTTGATTTTTTTTTTATTGCTTCTGTAAAATTTACAAGAAGACGTATTGGTTTCAAGATATATTTATTTAGAAACAATGAAAAAATAATTATTACGAGTGCAATAGCTAAAACTGTTCTCAAGATAAAGTTTTTTCTTTCTTTTACAGCCAAAAGTATATCGTTGGCTTCTTCCGTAATTACAATAAATCCTTTATCTTCATTTTTTATTTTAACTTTACTTAAAGTGCTTAAAAAAAAACTATTCTTAGAAAGGTTCTCAAGGACTATTAGATCCTGACCAGAAGAATTTTGTATTGTAGTTTTAATTAAATCATTGTTTTCAATAAATTTTTTTTCTTCAATAAATTTTTTATTTTGATTATCAGAACCAAGGCTTTCCTCTATTATAATGTCTGATTTTCTAAAAACACTTTGATCTAGATCAAGTATATTTGTATCTCCAATTAAAACTCCTTTATTTGTATAAAATTGTACACGGTCTAAACTTTGAAAAAGAAATCTTGTGGATAATAAAAATGTTTTTATATTCTCATCGTCAAATTCAACATTCAATCTTTCTAAATGATCGATCGTATTCTGAATAATTATATTATGATTTGCTGTTCGATCTTTTACTAAATTTGGTTGAATAGCTTTTAAATACAAGAAGGTAAAAACTCCTAAAATTGTAAAAACTAAAAAATTAAAAACTAAAAATTTTCTTAAAATTGAAGCTGATTTTTTTTTTTTCATTAACTAACATTCCATCTATATCCGCTTCCATATCTTGTTTCAATCGCTGAAAATTTATCATCCACTTTTTTAAATTTTTTTCTTATCCTTTTTACGTGGCTATCAATCGTTCGATCTTCTATCTCCGTATTTTCTTTATAAGCTATATCCATTAAATGTGCTCTTTCTTTGATCACTCCTGGTCTTTTTGCAAGTTCTTTTACTATGAGGAATTCTGTAGTTGTCAATTTATCGGGCAGCGGTTTTCCACCCCATTCGCACTCTAACTGTGACGGATCCAACTTTAATTTTCCATGTGATATAATGTTTTTAGTCTCATCACCTCTTTCTGTTTTTTTTCTTAATTGCACTCTAATTCTTTCTATAAGTACTTTCATCGAAAAACCTCCAGATTTTTTTACAAAATCATCGGCGCCAAGTTTTAACCCAAGAAGCTCGTCAACTTCTTCGTCTTTTGAAGTTAAAAAAATTACAGGTATTGACATCTTCTTCCTTAATTTTTTTAAAAGTTCCTCACCATCCATTCTTGGCATTTTAATATCGACTATTGCTAGATTTGGAGGATTGCGAGTGAGGCCTATTAATGCTGACTCTCCATCTATATATGTTTGAACTGTAAATCCCTCTCTCTCAAGAGCAATACTAATGCTTGTTAATAAATTTCTATCATCGTCAACTAAAGCAATAGTATGTGTCATAATTTATTTTTAATAATCAAAATGTCCAAATTTAGGCGTTTCAAAATTTACTTAGCTTCACCCCAATTATAACCTGAAATTACATTAACTTCCAATGGTATTGAAAATAAATGAAAATCAGATTTTGAAATTGCCTCCATGGACTTTTTTATGACTTTTTGACTATAATCCTTTGAGGACTCTTTACTTTCAAAAATTAATTCGTCATGAATTTGGAGAAGCATTTTTACATCAAGCTTTTTATCTTTTTGAATCTGTTCATCAATTTTAATCATTGCCAATCTTATAATATCAGCTGCAGACCCTTGAATAGGTGCATTTATTGCTGCTCGTTCTTGAAAACTTCTAATATTAAAATTTTTATCATTAATTCCTTTTAAATGAATTCTCCTTCCAAAAATATTAGATACATAACCATTCCTCCTGCAAGTTTTTATAGTTTGATTCATATAATCTTTTATCTCAGGGAATTTCTTAAAATAAGAGTCGATAAACTCTTGTGCTTCCTGATTTGAAACAGAAATTTGTTTTGCTAATCCATATTGAGTTATACCATAAATAATTCCAAAATTTATTGCTTTGGCTTTTCTTCTGATATCTTCGTTGATTTTTTTTACAGGAATATTGAATACTTGACTAGCAGTGAGTGTATGAATGTCCTCTTTATTTAAAAAAGCTTTTTTTAATTGTTTAACATCAGCAATATCAGCAAGTATTCTCATTTCAATTTGATTATAGTCAGCAGATATTAGTAAATTATTTTTTTCTGCGACAAAGGCTTTGCGAATTTCTCTTCCACTTTCAGTTTTAATTGGAATATTTTGTAAGTTAGGGTCGCTTGATGCCAGTCTACCAGTATTTGTTGCTGCCAATAAAAAAGAAGTGTGTATCCGCCCAGTTTTTAAACTAATATGATCTTGTAGGGCATCTGAATAAGTATTTTTAAGTTTAGTAAGTTGTCTCCACTCTAAAACAAATTTAGGGAATTTTTCTCCGCTTAAAGCTAGATCATCTAATACCTTAGCACTAGTCGCTAAGCTACCCTTTTTAGTTTTTTTTAAATTTGTAATTTTAAGTTCATTATAAATAATTTCACCCAGCTGTTTCGGAGAAGCTATATTAAATTCTTTACCAGCAATTTTGAAAATTTCTTTCTCAATTAAAGCTATTTTTTCTGCGAATTTTTTTGAAAGATTTTTAAGGTATAAAGGGTCAATTTTTACTCCATTAGTCTCTAATTTTGATAAAATTTTTATCATAGGTTTTTCAAAATATTCATAGATATTATTTAATTTTTCCCGATTAATTCTCTCTTTAAAAATGTAATACAGTCTCAATGTTACATCTGCATCTTCGCCTGCGTATTCAGCAGCCTTACGTATATCAATGTCGTTAAAGTTTAATTTCTTTTTACCAGCACCAACTAAATCTTTGTAGGATATAGTGTTATGATTTAAATGAATTTCAGCCAGATTATCGAGATTGTGTCTATTAAGTCCTGCATCTAAACAGTAGGATAATAACATTGTGTCTTCAATGGGGAAAATTTCTACACCATATTTCTTTAAGACTAAAATGTCATATTTAATATTTTGCCCTACCTTTATTATACTTTTGTCCTCTAAAATTTTTTTTATTTTTTCTAATACAATTTTTAAATTTAGATTTTTTTCTTCATTATGCGCTAAGGGAATATAAAAAGCTTTATTTGAGTCATAACTAAAAGATACCCCAATCAATTTTGCATCTAAAGGGTTAAGTGATGTGGTTTCGGTATCAAATGAAATTACTGATTTCTCATTCAAAGTTTTTATAAAATTTTCAAGTTCTTTTTCACTTTGAATAATTTTATATTTTTTAACATCAAAATTTGAACTTTTAGAACTATGATTTTTATTTTGTTTGACGCTTTCACCGTAAAAACTTATAGCTTGACTCAACAACCTATTAAACTCCATTTCTCTCAAAAAATTATAAAGTTTTTCTTTGTCTATATCTTTTATCAAGAAATCTTCTAACTTATCTTTTATTGGAACATCATTTTTTAAAGTTACTAATTTTTTACTTATTAAGGCAGCTTTCTTGTTATCAATTAAAGTTTGCTTTCTCTTTTTTTGAGTAATTTCTTCCACTCTTTTTAAAAGATTTTCAAGATTTTTATATTTATTTATGAGTTCAGCAGCAGTTTTTATTCCGATACCTGGAACCCCTGGAACGTTGTCAGAAGAGTCCCCTGCAAGAGATTGTACGTCAACTACTTGGGTAGGTTTAACCCCAAATTTTTCAACTACCTCTTTTTCACCTATAACTTTGTTTTTCATAGGATCGTATAATCTTATTTTTTTTGAAACTAGTTGCATTAAATCTTTATCGGAAGAAATAACTGTGACTTTTGCTCCAGAGCTAATTATCTTTTCTGCATAAGTTGCGATTAAATCATCTGCTTCGTAATTAATTTGTTCGATGCAAGGGACGTTGAATGCCTTTACAGCCTTCCTAATATATTCAAATTGAGGGGCTAAGTCTTCAGGTGGTTCAGATCTATTTGCTTTATAATCTTTATAAATATCGTTCCTGAAATTTTTTCTCGCTGAGTCAAATATTACTGCAAAGTGAGTTGGTTTATTTTCTGTGTCATCAGATCTAGAGTCTTCAAGAAGTTTAAATAACATATTACTAAAACCACTTACAGCTCCAGTGGGCAAACCATCACTCTTTCTTGAAAGTGGAGGAAGTGCATAATAAGCTCTAAATATATAACCCGAGCCATCTACAAGATAATAGTGTTCCGATGTATTTTTTGTACTCATCAATTTATGATATCTTAATTTTTTTCATGTTATAATAAAATTAAATTATGGATAAAATAGCATTATCTGCTGAAAAACTTACAAAAATTTATTCTAAAAATAATGATGTGACCAAAGAAACTCTAGCTTTGAATAAATTAAGTTTAAAGGTATTTCAAGGTGAAGTTTTTGGGCTTTTAGGGCCAAATGGTGCCGGTAAAACCACATTTATTAATATTCTTGGAGGTTTAGTAATTAAAAATTCTGGTAACGTAAATGTTTGGGGATTTGACCTTGATAAAAATCCAAGACAAGTAAGAGCCTCTATTGGCATAGTACCTCAAGAAGTAAATTTAGACGCATTTTTTAGCCCAAAAAAATTACTTGAACTTCAAGCAGGTTTATATGGAGTGAAAGAAAGTGATAGAATAACTGATACAATTCTTAAAATGGTGTCTTTAGATAATAAAGCTAACGCTTATGCACGAAGTTTGTCTGGTGGTATGAAAAGAAGACTATTAATAGCAAAAGCTATGGTTCATCAACCACCTATTTTAGTATTAGACGAGCCTACGGCAGGTGTTGATATTAACCTTAAAAGAAATCTATGGAGGAACGTTAAGGAGCTTAATGATTCAGGTGTTACAATAATATTAACAACTCACAATTTAAGTGAAGCACAAGAAATGTGTGATCGTATTGCAATTATTAGCGAAGGCGATCTTGTCGCTTTGGATACAACTCAAAAACTATTAGAAAGAATTGATACTAAAAAAATTCATTTTAAAGTTACAAATTCACTTAAGTTCAATGAAATAAAGCTTTCTGGAGTAAAATTTACATTAAATAAAGAAATAATAACAGCTACATATGATAAAAAAAAATTTAAATTCGATCAAATCATTGAAATTGTAAAAAATAAGGCTGAAATACTTGATATTTCTACAGACGATGGGAATTTAGAAGATATTTTTCTTCGATTAACAAATAAGTAGATTTTTTACTCAATATTATTTAATATAATTTATGGAAATTATTAAAAATTCTAAAGAGTTATTTCTGGTAAAAAATTTATTTCTAGCAATTTTAGGGACCTTTATTCTAGCATTATCATCAAAAATAAATATACCTTTTTGGCCGGTTCCAATGACAATGCAAACTTTTGTTGTAATGGGAATAGGAATTGTTTACGGGTGGAGGCTTGGTGTATTTACTATTTTTTTATATTTTTCTGAGGGTCTAGTTGGATTGCCGGTTTTTGCTGGAACGCCAGAAAAAGGGATAGGCATTTCTTACTTCGTGGGACCCACAATGGGCTATTTAATAGGTTTTTTAGTTACGGTCTTTTTAACTGGATATTTCAATTTTAATAAAAATTTTTTTAACAATTTTCTAAAATTAGTTTTTTCTGTAAGTTTCATTTACTTTTTCGGAGTTTTGTGGTTAGGATATTTAATTGGTTGGGATAAACCTATTTTTACTTTAGGTGTAAAGCCATTCATTCTTGCCGAATTATTTAAAGTCGTAATTTTGACGCTTCTTATACCAAAAATAATTAATTTAAAAAATTAACGAGGTGACCTTTTTGAAAGTATTCTCTGAAGGGTTCTTCTATGCATTTTTAAACGTCTAGCGGTCTCAGAAACGTTTCTGTTGCATAATTCAAAGACTCGATGAATGTGTTCCCATTTTACTCTATCGGCTGACATTGGGTTTTCAGGTGGTTTAGCCTTTGATTCTGGTGAAGCAAGAAGTGCCGATTCTATATCGTCAGCATCTACTGGTTTAGCAATGTAATCTATTGCTCCGGCCTTAACAGCAGCCACAGCCGTAGGTAGATTTCCATAGCCTGTGAGCATTACAATTCTGCTGTCTTTTCTTGATTTGTGTAACTCTTTTACAACATCTAAACCATTGCCGTCTTCTAATCTCAGGTCGATCACAGCAAAATTTGGCGCGCTATTTTTAATGATTACAGTGCTTTCTGCCAATGTTTTAGCCTCTTTTACAACAAATCCTTTCTTTTCCATGGCTCTAACCAGCCTTCCTCGAAGAGGATCGTCATCGTCGACAATTAGAAGTGACTTATCCTCGAAGTCGCTTATTTTTAGTTGTGTATCTTGTCTAGATGGTTTCATAGTTCTTATATAGCCATTCACAGAAAATTTTCAACCCATCATATTGAGTATTTTTTTCTTTACATAAAGAGAAAATAACCTTAAAGCGACAGAATAGAGTTTTTTTAAAATTTTTAAAAACTTTTTTTGTGGAATTAAAAAGGACACATTAGATGGAAAAATTTAGTAGTGTTGACGAATTAGTTAACACACTTAAACCAGTTGATCCGGTGTATTGTATACGCCCATCATCAATAAAAACTTCAACAGATTTTTTCAGAAATAATTTTCCTGGCAAAATTCTGTATGCTGTTAAAACAAATCCAAATGCTTTTGTTTTGAAGCAAATTATAAAAAATAATATAAGTAATTTTGATGTAGCCTCCTTAAGTGAAATAAAATTAATAAACAAACTGAAACCTGACGCAAAAATGTATTTCATGCATACGGTTAAATCTCGTGAAGATATTTACGAAGCTTATTTTAAGTATAATATAAAAGACTTTGCATTGGATACTAAAGAAGAGCTACAAAAAATTTTAGAAGTAACAAATAACCCTAAAAACTTAAATCTTTACGTTAGAGTTGCAATCTCTAATGAACATGCAGAAATTGATTTATCTAGAAAGTTCGGTGCACTTCCGAGTGAAGCTTTGGGTTTGATGAGACTGTGCAAACAACACGGAAAAAAAGTAGGACTTAGCTTTCATGTTGGTTCTCAATGTATGCATAAAATTTCCTTTTCAAAGGGCATTAAAGAAATTGGAAACATTATTAAAAAGACTAAAATAATTCCCGATGTGATAAACATTGGTGGGGGGTTTCCGTCTGTTTATCCTGATCTTAAACCTGAACCACTTGAAAACTATATGGTTGAAATTAAGAGAAGTTTAGAAAATTTAAAACTGGAAAAACTGCCAGAAATTATATGTGAACCAGGTAGGGCAATTGTTGCTGAGAGTGGTTCAACAATCGTAAAAGTGAAATTAAGAAAAAAAAATAAATTATTTATTAATGATGGAACTTATGGTTCTTTATTTGACGCTGGCGTTCCAAATTTTGTTTTACCGACAAAGATGATATCAAAAGGAAGAGTGCAATCAAAAAAAATTTCAACATTTAATTTTTATGGACCGACTTGTGATAGTTTAGATTATATGAAAGGTCCTTTTATGCTACCAAATAATATACGAGAGGGAGATTATATTGAATTGGGTCAATTAGGCGCCTATGGACTTACTTTTAGGACAAATTTTAATGGATTTTACTCAAATAAAATAGTTGAAGTTAACGACAAGCCAATAATGTCATTATATGATTACTCTACAAAGGTAAGCTACCTAGTCGCCTAATGAATAAAAACAATAGCTCTAAAATTGGGCATAATAAAAAAAAACTGTTAGATAAACCAGTTCAACATATAGATATAAAATCATTTGATGCGAGAAAAATAATTGAGTCGATGGGTTCCATGTCTTTTACTTCAAGAGATACTGCAAATGCATCCAAAATTTTTAATGAAATGTTAGAGGATAAAGATTGCTCTATTTTTTTAACTCTTGCCGGATCAACTTCTGCTGGGGGTTGTATGGACTTATATTCTGATTTAGTAAAGTATAATATGGTAGATGCTATTGTAGCCACTGGGGCAGCTATTATTGATATGGATTTTTTTGAAGCGTTAGGTTTTAAACATTACCAGGGATCTCAATTTCAGGACGATAAGGAGCTGAGAAATAACTATATAGACAGAATTTACGATACTTACATAGATGAAGAAGAACTTCAGGCGTGTGATAAGACTATTTGTGAAATAGCGAATAAACTTGAGCCAAAAGCCTTTACTTCAAGAGAGTTTATTTGGGAGCTTGGAAAATATCTAAAAAAAAATGCAAAAAAAAAGGGTTCTCTTATTGAAGTTGCATATGAAAATGGAGTGCCAATTTTTTGCCCAGCATTCACAGATAGTTCTGCTGGTTTTGGACTTGTAATGCACCAAGAGCAAAATCCAAAAAAACATATTACCATAGACTCAATCAGAGAATTTAGAGAATTAACTGAAATAAAGCTGAAATCAAAACAGTCAGGACTATTAATGATAGGAGGTGGGGTTCCAAAGAATTTTGTTCAAGATACTGTTGTTTGTGCTGAGTTACTAGGTAAAGAGGTTGATATGCATAAATATGCAATACAAATAACTGTCGCTGATACTAGAGATGGAGCATGTAGTAGCTCAACACTTAAAGAGGCAAGCTCTTGGGGTAAGGTTGATACTACAAAAGAGCAAATGGTTTTTGCGGAAGCGACAAGCGTGTTACCCTTAATAGCAAGTGATGCCTATCACAGAAAAAATTGGCAAAATAGAGAGAGAAAGAATTTTCAGAGTTTATTCAATAAATGAGCAAAACAAAAATAGCTTTGATACAGATGAAAATGACATCTGATCCAAAAAAAAATTTACAACAAGCAATTCATAAAATTAAAATTGCCTCAAGAAAAGGAGCAAAAATAATATGTTTACCGGAACTATTCTTGACTAAGTATTTTTGTCAAACAGAAAAGCATGCAAATTTTAATTTAGCAGAAAAGGTGCCTGGTCCTTCAACAGAATTATTTTCCTCATTAGCTAAAGATTTAAAGGTTATTTTGATTATCTCTTTATTTGAAAAAAAAACAACAGGTCTTTATCATAATAGTAGCGTTTTAATAAATGAAAATGGTAAAATTATCGGAAAATATAGAAAAATGCATATACCAGATGACCCGCAATACTATGAAAAATTTTATTTCACACCAGGAGATACTGGTTTTAAATCATTTAAAACATCAAGAGGTAACTTAGGAACTTTAATTTGTTGGGACCAGTGGTTTCCAGAGGCAGCGAGATTAACCGCTTTAAAGGGTGCTGAAATAATTTTTTATCCAACCGCGATTGGCTGGCATCCAAAAGAAAAAAGGAAATTCGGGAAATCCCAACTTATGTCTTGGCTTTCAGTACAAAGAGCTCACGCTATTGCAAATGGTATTTATGTTGCAGCAGTCAATAGAGTTGGGGTAGAGAAACAAGGTAAAAAGAAAATTGAGTTTTGGGGAAATAGCGTAGTGTTTGATCCAAGTGGTAATGTTGTTAAAAAATCAAATGTAAAAGAAAATATTTTGATTTGTGAAATAGATTATAAAAAAGTTGAGTCTTCAAGAAGACACTGGCCTTTTTTTAGAGATAGAAGGATTGATTCTTATAAGGGTTTACTTAAAAACCCGAAAGATGCTTAGAAATAAAAATAAAATGCTCTATCGACTACCTGCGGAGTGGGAAGAACAAAAATCTACAATAATAGGTTGGCCATATAATAAGAACGATTGGCCGAAAAGATTTGATAATATTCCATCAGTATTTGCAAAAATAATATCTAAGATATCGTATTACCAAAAAGTAAACATTTTAATAAATGATAATAAATCAAAAAAAGACATTATTTTATTATTAAAAAAGTTCAAATCTAAATTAAAAAATATTAGATACATTGCTTGTAAAACTGATAGAGTTTGGATGCGAGATACTGGTCCTATTTTTTTGAAAAATAAAAAAAATAAAAATGTATTATGCAACTGGAAATTTAATGGTTGGGCAAAATATACTAATCATAAAAATGATGACAAAGTAAATTTTAGAATAAGAAAATATTTCAATAGCGAAATTATAAATCCTAAACATAAAAAAAAACGAGTTATTTTAGAAGGCGGATCTATTGACGTAAATGGAAGAGGTTTGATGCTTACCACTCGAGAGTGTTTATTAAGCAAAATTCAACAGAGAAACTTAAATTTTAAAATCAATGATTACGAAAAAATTTTCGAAAGATTTTTTGGTATTCATCATATTATTTGGCTTAATAAAGGAATTAAAGGAGATGATACACATGGGCATGTGGATGATATAGCAAGGTTTGTTGATCGAAATAAAATTTTTATAGCATACGAAAAAAACAAAAAAGATCATAATTATAGAATACTAAAAGAAAACTTAATTCTACTTAAAAAGAAAAGAAATAATTATTTAAATTTAAAAATAAAAAAAATTCCAATGCCGAGACCAATTTATATTGATAAAACTAGAGTTCCAGCATCTTATTTAAATTTTTATATTACTAATAAATTAGTTCTTTTGCCAATATTCAATGATCCAAATGATAAAATTGTAATTAATATTTTCAAAAAGGAATTTAAGAAAAGAAAAATTATTCCCATAGATTGTTCTGAATTAATTTGGGGATTAGGAGCAATACATTGTATGACACAACAAGAACCATCGTAATTATTTTAGTTTCTCTACTGGCCAAGAGATCGATACTTTTGCGCCACCAAGTATTTCACTTTTTCCGAATACTAAGCTTGCTCCTTTTCTTTCTAGAAGTGTTTTCCCCAAAAAAGTTCCAAGACCGGTACCTGTTTTTGAGGAAATATCTGATGACTTAGATTTTATATATGGTTCACCTATAATATTTATAACGTCCTCAGGAAATCCAGGTCCATCATCCTCTATAAAAATATTTACTTTATTTATGTTACTAGAAATCTTTATAATAATGTCTCTCTTTGAAAATTTTACAGCATTTCCAATAAAATTTCTCAATCCATATATTGTTTCGGGAGATCTTTGAACATCATGTTTTATTTCGTCTTCTGAGGTTTCTAATGAAATTTCTTTTTCAGAAATAGTTTGAAATGAGCCGCTAATTTCCTCTAATAAATCCTCAAATTTAGTCATGCTAAAAAATTTGTCTTCTACGATTTGTTTTTTTGATATCTTTTTTAAAATTTCACTGCATCTTTTTGTCTGGCTAATGAGTAAATCGAGATCATCAGAAAATTTTGAATTTTGTCCCATTTCTTTTTTAAGTTCTCTTGCAACCACAGAAATTGTTGCTAGTGGAGTTCCAAGTGAATGGGCAGCGGCAGCGGCTTGCCCGCCTAGTGACTCGAGTTCATATTCTTTAGCAATGATCTCTTGAAGTTTATTTAATGCTTCAGACCTTTTTTTTGTTTCTCCAGCAAATCTTATTCCAAAATAGCTCAAAAACAACAAACCTATAATAATTGATATAAAAAAACCTACTAAGTAATATTTCGGGAAAGTAAATGAGTGTTCGTGTATTCCAGGGAGTGGATAATGAAAAATTGTAAGTAAAAATAAAAAAATCAATGTAAGAGATCCAAGGATAATTGTAACTCCAAGGCTTAGGAAAGTTGATGAAACAATTGTAGGAATGATTAATAGAATTGTGAAGGGATTTGAAATTCCCCCAGTTAGGTAAAGCAAAATACTTAATTGAAAAAGGTCATAAATTAAATAAAAACTTGCATGTATGTCATTAATTTGGATAGAATTAACAAAAAACTGTAAATAAAAATTTGTAATAAATCCAATAGCAATGATTCCAAAGGCATAATTAATGGGAAAAGGTAAATTCAAAAAGAAGTAAACTAGGTTTATTGCTACTAATTGACCTGTAATTGCAATCCACCTTAATATAACTAGAGTTTTCTTATCTATTTTTAAATTTTCTTTTATTCTGAAAATCGTAGTAAGGTTCATTAATCAAATGTCTAGATTTGCTACATCAAGAGCATTGCTTGTAATAAATTCTTTTCTAGGGGCAACATCGTCACCCATTAAAATTTTAATTATTTTTTGGTCTTCTTTAGAGCTTTCTTTGGTTCCTTTAGAGTATTGTACCTTTAACAATGTTCTATTATCAGGATTTAACGTCGTAGCCCATAACTCCTCGGGGTTCATTTCCCCTAAACCTTTAAATCTTTGAATAGTAAAATTATTTTTTTGCTCTTCAATAAAATCTTTCATACTTTTTTTACTTCCAGCTTTAAGCTCTTTATCTGAGGATTTTAAAATATATTTTTCAAGACTTTTTTCATCTTTAATGTAAGTTGATTTAGCACCTTTTGAAATTTTAAACAAAGGCGGTTGTGCTAGGTACAGGTGACCTTGTTCAATCAATTGATTGAAAGGGAAATTATTAAAAAAAGTTAATAGTAAAGTACGTATATGTGATCCATCAACATCTGCGTCAGTCATAATTATAATTTTTTCGTATCTAAGGTTTGATAAATCAAAATCTTTTGTTCCAGTTCCAAGCGCGTTAATTAAAGTAACTATTTCGTTAGAAGACATCATTTTAGATAGTGCTTTATTTGTTTCCTCTGCCCCATTTCCATTAGATCTCGAGTTTGAATTTACAAAAGTATTTAATATTTTTCCTCTTAAAGGCAATACAGCTTGAAACTCTCTGTTTCTGCCTTGTTTAGCCGAGCCTCCTGCTGAGTCCCCCTCAACTATATATAACTCAGTGCCCTCTTTTTTTGATATTTGACAGTCTGCTAACTTCCCTGGAAGTCCTGAGAGCTCAAATCCACCCTTTCTTCTCACGCTGTCTCTTGCTTTTCTTGCAACTTCCCTGGCTAATGCAGCTTGAGTAATTTTTTCTAATATATTTTTTGTAACAGATGGATTTTGATCCAACCAAGTTGAAACTTTTTCATTGATGATGCTCTCTACTATATATCTAATTTCTGAAGAAACTAACTTATCTTTTGTTTGAGATGAAAACTTCGGATCTGGCATCTTTATTGATAATACAGCTGTGAGTCCCTCTTTAATATCTTCTCCAGACAAATTTATCTTATTTTTTTTATTAAGATCATTTGAATACTTATTGATTACTCTAGTTAAGGCACTTCTAAAACCTAATAAATGTGTTCCACCATCTTTTTGATGGATATTGTTCGTAAAGGCCATTACTTCCTCGGAATATCCTGCATTCCACTCAAAAGAGCAATCGACACTTACATTATTTTTACTCGCATAAATAAAAATAGGTTTTTTAAAAAGTTCTTTCCCATTCTTTCCACTTAAAATTGGTTTTTTTTGATTTATAAATTTTACAAATTCAGAAACACCACCATCGTATTTATTTTCATACTCTTTAGTTTTTGAACTAGTTTCGTCAATTAATTTTATTCTTATTCCCTTATTTAAAAAAGCTAACTCTCGCATTCTTTTTTGCAGGATATTCGAGCTAAATTTTATTGACGAAAATATCTTTTTAGAAGGCAAAAAAGAAATTTTAGTACCTTGTTTTCTAGTTTTACCAATTTTCTTTAGAGGTTTTAATGCTTTGCCATCTTTAAAAATAACAGAGTACTCCTGATTATCTCTAAAAATATTTAATTCTAATTTTTCAGAAAGTGCGTTTACAACTGAAACGCCAACACCGTGTAATCCTCCTGAAACTTTATATGAGTCATGATCAAATTTCCCTCCAGCATGTAATTGAGTCATTATTACTTCAGCAGCTGAGACTTTTTCCTCTTTATGTATATCGATTGGTATACCTCTTCCATCATCTTCGACAGTTATGGTATTATCTTTATTCATTTTTACTGAAATATTTTTACAAAAGCCTGCGAGAGCCTCGTCAATAGCATTATCGACAACTTCAAAAACCATATGGTGCAACCCTGAACCGTCGTCAGTATCGCCGATATACATACCAGGTCTTTTTCTTACAGCGTCCAAACCTTTAAGCACTTTTATTGACTCAGCGCCGTAGGTCTGGTTGTTTTTTTTTTCAATTTTTGTAGACATTATTTATATTTAAGAACGTAAATTATATCATTTTTTTTTATTAATATGAAATAGGCCAGCTCTGTATGCTCAAAAAACCATTGATAAACAATGCTAATTGAAGAAAAAATTTAATTTAAATTTTCATAGGCATAATGACATAATAACTGTTTTTATCTGAGTTATCTTCTATAAGAACTGGAGAGACTGGGTCTTTCAAGTTTATCTTCAGATTTTTGTCCTCAATTTGAGATGCAATATCAATCAAATATTTTGAGTTAAAACTAATCGTAATTTCATCATCATTATAATTTGCCTTGATAATCTCTTTTCCATCTCCAGAATTTGCACTGGTAACAGAAAGTTTAACACAATCTTTTGAGATATTTAATTTTACACCTTCTTTTTTATCACTTGATACAGTTGCTACTCTCTCTACCGAATTTACAAATTCTTTCGCAGGAACAGTAAGTATCTTCTTATTTTCCAATGGAACAACCTTTCTATAATCAGGGAATTTACCGTCTATAACTTTTGATATAAGCTTCATCTTGCCAATTTTAAATTGAATTCTATTTTCTCCTGTTTGAATAATTATATCATTTTCACTCTCTGTTAATAAAGCGCAAAGTTGATTGACGGTTTTTTTTGGTAAAATTATTGATGGAAAATTATCTAATTTTTCAACATTTAGACCACTAGATGAAAGTCTATGACTATCCGTGGCTACTCCGGTTAAAAAATTTTTGTTATTTGCGGTTGTAAGGTGAAGGAAAATACCATTTAGATAATGTCTAGTATCATCATTAGAAATTGATATTCTTGTTTTATTTAGCATCGACAAAAACTTACCTTTATTTAATTTTATTTCCATATTGTTAAATTCTTCTGCAAAAGACGGGAAATTGTCTGGTGGCAAACAAAGTAAATTAAAATTTGCGTTATCTGCTTTAATATTAATTTTATTATCTTCCAAAAAATTAAATGAAATATCAGAATTTGGTGTTATTTTTCGTAAAATATCATATAGAACACTTGCTGAAGTTGTGGTGCTACCTTCTTTATATATTTTAACATCTGTAACTTCATCATAGAAAACGATATCCATATCAGTAGCCACTACGACTAATTTTCCATTTGATGAATTTAAAAGCACATTAGAAAGTATTGGGAGAGTATTTTTTTTTTCAACAACTCCCTGAACGAATGAAAGTGATTTGAGTAAGTTATCTCTTTTAGTTGTAAACTGCATTTAAACTAATTTTCGAACAAAATTCCTTTTATTTGTTCAATATTTTTTTTCATTTCTTCATCTTTTTCAGAAAGCCTATCTATTGTCTTGACAGCATGAATTACAGTTGTGTGATCTCTATTAGCAAATCTTCTGCCAATTTCAGGGAGAGACCTTGTTGTAAGTTTTTTTGATAAATACATAGCAACCTGTCGTGGTCTCGCTAATGGACGAGATCTTCTTTGTGATAACATTTCGTTAAGATGTATATTATAAAAACTTGAAACAATATTTTGTATTTTATCTATTGTGATTAGTTTAACTTGATTGAAAACGTCCTTGAGTATATTTTTACAATCATTAATCGTTAATGCTCTTTTATGTACTCGGCTAAAGGCTATAATCCTATTCAAAGCTCCAATTAATTCTCTAATATTCGTTTTACTTTCTGCAGATATAAAATTAATTACTTCATCACTTAACTTAATCTCTTCCTTGAATTGGAGTTGAATGTCTTCTATTCTCCTTTTAATTATTTTTTTCTTTAGTTCTAAGTCAGGAAAATCTATATCAACTATAAGTCCTCCAGATAATCTGGACTTAATTCTCTCTTGCACTCTATCTAACTTCATTGGAGGTCTATCTGCTGAAATGATTATTTGAGAACCTTTTTCCATTAGGCTATTAAATGTGTGAAAAAATTCCTCCTGCAAACTCTCCTTTCCCCTAATAAATTGAATATCATCGATAATAAAAATTGAGGATTTCCTAAAAAAGTCTTTAAAATTAACCATATCATTTTTTTTAATAGATTTTATAAAATGATACATAAACCTTTCAGCAGAAATGAACATAACCTTATTTTTTTCTTGAAATTTTAGACCGATAGCATTTAGAAGATGAGTTTTGCCCAGGCCTACACCTCCATAAATATAAAGAGGGTTGTATCTATCAGATTGCTCGCAAACTCTCTTGGAGTATGATAGTGCTACCTCATTACTAACCCCTTGTATAAAATTTTCAAAGTTAAGGTTCGGATTAAGTCTATTATAATTTAGAATAGAGTCCTTTATCTGAGTAATGCTATCTAAGTTGTCCTTAATATCCTCGTTTTGTTTGATTTTTAAGTCCTCTGTAATTTTAAATTCAACCCTATTTATGCTTAATTTAAAGCCTTTAAGTAGCTCAAGCATTTTATCTAGGTAACGGGATACTATCCAATCCCTGAAAAACCTAGTTGGCACTCCTAAAATAAGATAATCATTGTACTCTTTTAATAAAGTAATATTTTTTAACCAACTTTTATATATTTCTGTACCAAAGTTTTTTTCAAATGATATTTGTATGTCATTCCATTGCAAAGTTTTTTCTTCTTCAGAAACAAAGATATTTTGTGTAATAGTTTTTTTTTCCATGGAATTTAAATATTAACGAGAGTCCTTTAAACATTTTATTAAAAAAATATGCAAGAAATTTTTTTTTATTTTGAAAAATAATTCGACTCAGGTTGTACACTTAACGTAAAGATAGAAAAAAGAATAAAAAAATTTTTTATACAACTTTAAACAGAACCATATGTTTTGAATAAATTAATAATCAATATTGAGTAATTGAAACCTTGATTGTATCAACTTAAGATTGTTTACTTTATTTTAATCTTTTGCTTATTCTTGAAATTTTTCTAGACGCAGTTTTTTTATTAATAATGCCTGATTTAGCAACCTGCATTAGAATTGATTGAAATTTTGGTAAAAATTTTTTTGCTTTATCTTTTTCACCTGCCTTAATTAATTTTTCTATATCCTTAACGGCTTTTTTGTATTTACTTTTTCTTATTTGGTTTACTTTTGTTTGCTTTTTTACTCTTCTCACTCTTCTTTTTGCGGATTTTGTGTTAGGCATGATTAAGATATATATGGGTCGAAATTGGTGGTCAACTCAATATTTTTGGCAAAATTTGCAATAATAGGTTGATCTTTTCGATATAAAATCTTTTGTAATTCTAAAACTACAACCACTGTTTAAACATTTTTCATTAACCCTGCCATAAACATTGAATTTTTGCTGAAATTTACCTTTATTACCTTTATCATCTTCAAAGTCTTTTATAGTCGAGCCGCCGAATTTTATTGAATCCTTTAAAATTGATTTTGTAAACAAAATTAACTTTTTTGCCTCAAATTTTGAAATAAGTTTAATTTTTCTTGTTGGGTTTATTTTGCATTTAAATAAAATTTCATTAACATAAATATTTCCTAATCCAGAAACAAATTTTTGATCCATAAGCACATCTTTGATTTTTCTTTCAGTGTTCTTAATTTTTGAAAATAAGTATTTGATATTAAATTTTTTTGATAGTGGGTCTGGTCCAAGGAACATAAAATGTTTTGATCTTTTTAGCTCATTATTTGTCTGCACCTTTATAAAACCAAATCTTCTTACATCATTATAAATTATTTGAAATTTATTATTAATAGTAAATATAATATGATCGTGCTTATCTTTTTTTGTTTTTGAAGTGTAATAAAAACTTATGTTTTTAAATTTTTCTTTTTTTTTTTTTACGAAAAATTTACCGGTCATACCCAGATGAGATAAAATTGAAAAATTATTTTCAAAATTAATTACAATAAATTTAGAGACTCTCTTAATCGATATTATTTTTTTTTTTCAAAATTTTGTTAAAATCTGTTGTTTTAACCCTGTATCTAAGATTAGGGTTATTGATTTGTACTCTTTTAATCGAACAATTAAGAATATTCCTTACTAAAGACTTTTTAACAACTTCAACTTCTGGTAATTCTGGCATATAATTTGTTTATGGAATTCAATAATGATGAAAAAACAAAACTAGTCAACAAAGTTTTCAGTGAAGTTTACCAGAGATACGATTTGATGAATGACATTATGTCTTTTGGAATCCATAGAATTTGGAAAAAGGATATGATTTATTGGATGAGGCCTCAAAAAAATGATAAAATAATAGATGTAGCATCTGGAACAGGGGATTTAGCAAAAATCTGCTCTTTAAGAAATAATAATCAAAATCAAATAAATTGTGTTGAACCGAATCAAGAAATGTTTGAGCTTGGAAAAAAAAAACTAAGAAATTTTAAAAATATTTCCTGGTATAAAGCAAGTGGAGAAAAACTTCCTTTTTCAAATGATATTTTTGACTATTACATAATCAGTTTTGGTATTAGAAATGTATCAAGTATTGATAAAACTTTTAAAGAAGCTTTGAGAGTTCTAAAATCTGGTGGGCGACTTTTTTGTTTAGAGTTTTCTAAAGTTGAAAACGAACTAGTCCAAAAATTTTATCAACAATATTTTAAAATTATTCCCAAAATTGGGAAATTTGTGGTAGGTAACGATCAACCATATAAATATTTAACAAAAAGTATTGAAAAATTTTATAATCAACAAGAATTGAAAGAATTTATCGAAAAATCTGGATTTTCAAATGTTGAATATAGAAACCTCTCTAGCGGAATAGCTGCAATACATACTGGCTGGAAACTTTAAATATGTACAAAAGATTATTTTTATTATTTAAAATTGGAAGAAAGATTTCAGAGTCTGGTGCATTAGATATAATTAAGAAATTATACGAAATTCCGCTTCTTTTAAAAATAATGTTTAGTTTATTGGCGATAGGATCTAAAAAAAAGATAGTTAGTTTAAATAAAAGACCTGGGGAGAAACTTTGTGATGCTTTTGAAAATATGGGGCCAACATTCATCAAACTTGGGCAATTTTTAGCTACTAGACCTGACATAATTGGAAAAAATCTAGCTGAAGACTTGGAAAAATTGCAAGATAAATTAGAACCTTTTTCAACAAATCTTGCAAAAGACATACTGAAAAATGAGATCGGGCAAGATCAATTTAAAAATATTTTAGAATTAACTGAACCAATAGCAGCTGCTTCAATAGCTCAGGTTCATCTTGCAAAAATTAATTTTGAAAATGAGACAAAAAATGTAGCAATTAAAATTTTAAGACCAAATATTGAGAAAATTTTTAATGAAGAATTAGATGCTTTAATGTTGATTGCTTATGTTATTGAAAATTCTATATCAAAAGCTAAAAGATTAAAACTTATTGAAGTGGTTCATCTTCTTAAAGAAATAACAAATATTGAAATGGATCTTAGATTTGAAGCAGCCGCAGCTAATGAACTGTATGAAAATACTAAGTTTGATAAGGGTTTTAATGTTCCTAAAATTTATTGGCCTTATACTTCCAAAAAAATTCTTACTCTTGATAAAGTGCAAGGTATTTCAATTAGAGAACAAAAAACTCTTGAATCAAATGGTGTAAACCTCAAACATTTAGCTGAAAATTTAATAAAACATTTCCTAAAGCAAGCTGTAAGAGATGGTTTTTTTCATGGAGATATGCATCAAGGAAATTTATTTGTTAATAAAGAAGGTACCATAATTCCAGTTGATTTCGGGATAATGGGAAGGCTAGATAAGGAAAACAAAAAATATTTAGCTGAGATTTTATATGGTTTTATAAAAAGAGATTACACAAAGGTAGCCGAGGTACATTTTGAAGCCGGTTTAGTGCCTTTCTCAGCATCAAAAGATGAATTTGCACAAGCTCTAAGGTCTGTTGGAGAACCAATTTTTGGTCAATCAATAAAGAACATATCTGGAGGTAATTTATTAGCCCAACTTTTTGAAATTACTGAAAAATTTAATATGGCGACTCAACCACAATTAATTCTATTACAAAAAACTATGGTTGTTGTAGAAGGAGTTGCTCGAAAACTTTATCCAGAAACTAATATTTGGGAAGTTTCAAAACCTACATTAGAAGAGTGGCTAAAAAGTGTGAAAAGTCCTAAAAATACTATTGATACTGCTTTGAGAACATCAAACGAGATTATCAAAAGAATACCCGATCTACCTAAATTTATGGACAAAGCAGATAAAGCAATTAAACTTATTGCTGAAGGAAAGCTTAACATATCAAATTCAAATAATAACTCTTTAGAAATTGAAAAAATGAAAATTAGAGGTTTCAGAAATAGTTTAATAATGACTGTTTTAAGTGTTGTAATTATTGGATTAATAGTATTTTAATGAATTATGAAAAGTAAAAAAAAGATTTTGATAATAATTGGTGGTGGAATTTCAGCTTATAAGTCTCTCGATTTAATAAGACTTTTCAAGAAGAATAATTATGATGTGAAAGTAATATTAACATCTAGTGGAAAAAAATTTGTAACTCCACTATCGCTTAAAACTATCGTCGGTTCAAAACCTTTTGAGGACATCTTCGAAAATGACACCAGTGGAGATATTGATCATATTTCTCTTTCGAGATGGGCAGATATAATTTTAGCTGTTCCGGCTACCGCCAATTTTTTAAGTAGAATTAGCGTAGGTAAAGCAGATGATTTAGCTTCAACAGTTCTATTAGCTGCAAATAAACAAATTTTTTTAGTTCCAGCAATGAATGTGAGAATGTGGTTACACCCTGCTACGCAAGAAAATTTTAAAAAATTAGTTGGTTTTGGATACAATTTTATTGGGCCTGAAAAAGGTGAAATGGCATGTGGTGAGTATGGAGAAGGTAAAATGTCGTCTCCGAGACAAATTTATGCTGAAATAAAAAAATTTTTTTCGGAAAAGAATATTATTCAAAAGAAAAAGTTAAAAGCCTTAGTAACTGCTGGTCCAACTAGAGAATATATTGATCCTGTGAGATATATTTCAAACGAATCTAGTGGAAAACAAGGCTATGAGATAGCAAAAGCTTTAAGTAGAGCTGGAGTAAAAACTACTTTAATCTCTGGCCCAGTAGAGTTGAGTCCTGTGCTTGGAATAAAAATAATAAAAGTTATCAGTGCTTCTCAAATGTTAAAAGAGGTTATTAAAAATTTGCCAGTAGATATTGTTATTTGTGCAGCAGCTGTTTCGGATTATAAGCCTAAAATTTTTAATTCTCAAAAAATAAAAAAAGATACAAATAAACTGCAAAAAATAGAATTTGAAAAAAACACCGATATTTTGGAATTCTTAGGAAAAAATAACAAACATAGACCAGGTCTAGTAGTTGGTTTTTCTGCTGAAACAGAAAATTTAATTAAAAACTCTAAAGAAAAATTATCAAATAAGAACTGTGATTTAATAATTGCTAATGATGTCTCAAAAAAAGATATAGGTTTTAATAAAAATTTTAATAGCGTAGTTATTTTAGACGCAAAGAGCAAAAAATTTGAAATAAAAAAAAGTAAAAAGAGTTTCGTTGCCGAAATAATTGCTAAAAAAATATTAGAGAAGTTTTTAGTTAATGACAAAAATCCTCATTAAAAAATTAGAAAAAAATATCAAACTACCCAAATATGAAACTGATGGATCTTCAGGCTTAGATATTAATGCTTGTACAAAAAATTCAATTTTGATCTTACCTGGAGAAAAGAAAATTATTTCAACAGGCTTTGCAATTTCTGTACCTATCGGTTACGAAGTTCAAATCAGACCAAGGTCTGGGTTAGCAGCAAAAAATAATCTAACAGTTCTTAATACACCAGGAACAATCGATTCTGATTATAGAGGAGAAGTTAAAGTAATTTTAATTAATCTTGGTAAAAGTGAATTTTTAGTAGAACATGGTATGAGAATAGCTCAAATGGTTTTGTGCCCTATAAAAAAAGCAGAGATAGTTGAAGTTGATAACTTAGAGAATACTGCACGTGGAAGCGGTGGATTTGGCTCGACTGGACTGAAATAATATGAGTTTAAGTAATTTTGATCTTAAAAAGTACTCGAAACAAATAGTTTTAAAGAAAATTGGGCCAAATGGACAAAAAAAATTACTAAAATCAAAAGTTTTAATTATTGGCTTAGGGGGGTTGGGTTGCCCTTTATTATTATATCTAGCTAATTCTGGAATTGGTGAGTTGGGGATAGTAGATAATGATAAGATAGAATTATCAAACTTAAATAGACAAATATTATTTAATACGAAAGATTTAGGAAGATTCAAAGTCGATATAGGGAAAGAATTTATTAAAAAAATTGATAAAAAAATAAAAATTACAATTTATAAAAAGAGAATATTAGCGAGTAATATCAAAAAAATTATAAAATCTTATGATATCATTTGTGATGGTACAGATAATTTTAAAACAAGATATTTAATAAATGATTACTGTATAAAAATGCAAAAAAAATTAATTTCTGCTGCAATTAGTAAATTTGATGGGCATTTGTTTAACTTTAATTTTAAAAATAAAACTGCGTGTTTCAGATGTTTTATGCCAGAAATTCCAGACACTTTTAATGATTGTGAGTTTGACGGGGTTTCACCACCTGTTGCTGGTATACTAGGTTCAATGCAAGCCTCTGAAGTTCTTAATTCAATCTTAGGAATAAGTTCAATTTCTAAATCTGAAATGCTAATATTTAATGGGATTAAAATGAGTTTGAGAAAAGTAAAAATACCAATTAATAAAAATTGTATAAACAAATGTTAAAAATATTTTTTTTTTTTATATTATTAATAGATTTTACAGCATCATTTGCAAAAGAAGAATACTTTTTAACTTTAAGAAATGATAAAGTGAATCTTAGACAAGGTCCTTCATTTGAATATCCAATTAAAATTTTTTACAAAAAAAAATTTTTACCTGTCTTAATTCAAGAAGAATCAGATAATTTCAGAAAAGTAAGAGATCATCAAAATAATTCAGGATGGATACATATTTCTCAACTTTCAAAAAAAAGAGCAGCTATAACAATCGTTGAAAATGTAATTATTTTTAAAAAACCAACAGTTTTTTCAAAGCCCCAGGCCAAACTTAAAAAAGGAAGGTTATTGTTAATTTCAAAATGCGATGAAAACTGGTGTAAAGTAAGGACTGAAAATATAAAAGGGTGGGTAAGTAATAAAGATTTATGGGGACGTTTCTAGCTCTTCATGACTTTTGTGGTCCAGAATTTATCTAGCAAAAAATACCAAACAGCATTGGCAAGAGGTTCAACAATCGCATCCGTAAGCGCTATCATGAATGATACATCGGCTATTAACATAAGCACAGTAATAGCAATTGCGAAATGCCCAATTGTGTAAACTATTGTTCTTAAAATTGAACCTTTGTTATTAGTGTAAATCCTTTTTGTTGCTTCAAAAAAGCCTGAGGTAAATTCTGTCATTTTAATTCAGTTTTCTTTGTTGGTGTCTGTCTGCATTCATAATTTTTGTCCAGATTTTGACAAAATCCTCTATGAATTTCTCCTTGTTATCGTCCTGAGCATAAACCTCTGCATATGATCTTAAAATAGAATTTGATCCAAAAACTAAATCAGCTCTTGAAGCGGTATATTTAACTTTATTTGTTTTACGATCGACCATATCATATGAGTTTTTTCCTGTTGGTTTCCAAATAAACTTCATATCAACCAAGTTAATGAAGAAATCGTTTGTTAAAATACCCACTTTACTTGTTAAAACACCTTTATCTTTTGCTGACTCATGATTTGTTCCTAAAACTCGCATACCTCCAACGAGACAAGTCATTTCTTGCGCAGTCAGTCCCATTAACGAAGCACGCTCTAATAAAAGTTCTTCAGGCATTACAGAGTAGTCAGTTTTTACATAATTTCTAAAACCGTCATGAAGAGGCTCCAACCATTTGAAACTTTTTAATTCTGTTTGCTCTTGTAAAGAGTCTCCCCTACCAGGGTTAAACGGAACTTTAACCTTTGAACCTGCTTTCTTAATTGCTTTTTCAAGACCTACATTTCCAGCGAGAATGATTGTATCTGCAATAGTTGCACCTGTTTTATTAGCTATATTTTCAATTACTTTTAGGGTTTGTGATAGTTTTTTTGGTTCATTAGCTTCCCAATCTCTCATAGGGTTTAGCCTAATTCTTGCTCCGTTAGCTCCACCTCTTTTATCGGTTCTTCTATATGTCCTAGCACTATCCCATGCAATAGTAATTAGATCACCAGTTGATAATTTCGAAGAAGAAATCATTTTTTTAACCTTATTGATATTATATTTCTTTTTTGGAGTTGGAACATTTCCTTGCCAAAGAAGATCTTCTTTTGGTGCCCAAGGACCAATGTAGTTTTGTTTATTACCCATTGTTCTATGCGTAAGTTTAAACCAAGCACGCGCAAAAGAGTCTTCAAAAAAAGCTGGGTCGTTGTAAAATCTCTCTGAAATTTTTCTATACTCTGGATCCATTGCCATTGCCATGTCTGCGTCTGTAAACATGAGTCTTGCTTTTTTATTTGGGTCACCTAAATTGACAGGTTTTTTTTCTTCCTCGAGGTCAATTGGTTCCCACTGCCATGCTCCTGCTGGACTTTTTTTACTTTCCCATTTGTAATTAAGCAAAAGGTCTAAATATTGATGATCCCATTTATCAGGATTTGTTGTCCAAGCACCTTCAAGGCCTGATGTTATTTGATTTACACCTGTACCACCGTTTTTTTGAACCCAGCCAAAACCTTGTTCGTGGATATCAGCTCCTGCTGGCTCTGGTCCTAAATTTGCAGGATTGCCGTTACCATGAGCTCTACCTATTGAATGCCCTCCAACAGTTAATGCGGCTGTTTCTACATCGTTCATGCCCATTCGTCCAAAAGTTTCTCTGACATCCATTGCAGTTCTAATGGGATCTGGTTTTCCTTCTACTCCTTCTGGATTAACGTAAACTAATTGAAAATGAGACGCTGCTAATGGAGCCTCTAAAGAAG
>MDTG01383561.1_pt1 | contig 29348 bp, 35 predicted proteins | sample 811421 | NCBI WGS metagenome assembly MDTG01 (sample SAMN05326645, study PRJNA326480) | marine metagenome | isolation source: seawater | place: Pacific Ocean: South East | collected 2011 | reverse complement strand
TTTTCTTGCCAACATTTCCTCTGTGGCACTTGCAAAAATAGCAATATTATCAACATAGCTAGAGCAGTGACTCGTGTCGAAAATCTTAATTGCTTTTTTACCTTGATGCCCTTCGTTGACCATGAATGAGTCTTGTAAAAACACAATGGAACGAACTTCTGCATTACAGATTTTGTTTTTACCATTGTCATTGAAAGCTTCGATTGCATTTTCAATTGGGTTTTTTCTTGCTTTGCGACCTTTATAATGCTTAGGCATAGTATCCTCACTTGGGAAAATGGAGTTCCAACTTTTTAGTCAGCATACCCAAGATCACATCGAGAATACAAAAAAAATAAAGGCTCAGATGAATTTATTTTCTTGAAAAACTTTCACTGTATGAGGGAAGTGTTTTTCCAATATGCCAAGTATCTCTTGAGCAACTTCACGACATTCTTCTTGGGCATGAGCATCAAGTCTTAGAGCTAGAAACTTAAACCAATTCAAAAGATTACCCGTCATCCAAAAAGAAGTCATTACCCCTTGAGGGAGAATAAAACGAGCTTTCTCACGACTCAATCCTGCATTTATAAGCATTTCATAGGTGCGTATTGTATGTTGATATGCTTGAGACACAAGGTGTTCTGCAATTTCCGAGCAGTCAATTGTTTCTTCTGTCGAACATTGGAGGTTTTTATTTGCTTGTTTTTTGTAAGACTTTAGATTGAAAAACTCAATGTTTTGACTTGTATACCTACGACTTATTTCATTGTAGCTAAATGTCCTGTGTCTCATAATTTGAGAACGTATAGCAAGAGGGCAAGTAATCTTCACACTTAAAATGGAGTGTTCAAAAGGTGAAGTATGTTTATGTTTGGCTAAGTAGTTGATTAGCTTTACATCTTTTTCTTCAACTGTCTCATTATCTTCACTGTACTCTGTTTTGTCTTTTGCAAAAGAGACTCTTGCCGCATGTGCTGCCCTTGCGTCATCTCCCATGTGATCTATATATTCAACAGAACTATCAACTATTGTAACCCCAATTTCTTGCAATACTTTATTCATCGTCTTCTTGCCCTAAATCAATGTGTACGCTTAATGGAGTGATGTTCTGGTCTAATTCTTCAAGTTCAGTATCTAGATGTTCAAGTATAGACCTCTTGAACTGCAACACGTAGTCATGGGCAAACCCATCTTCATCCATAACACTTAATATGAGGACAACAAAACACATCCATATTTGAGTAATCAAGACATTTTTCAAAGTTGCCCTTTTCACAGCGTCTATAGTGTCATCCATGTTTCTCAAAAGACTTCGATATAGATTCGCTTTTATATGGTTATCTGCATATACTTCATTGATTAGAACATCTGACTTATCTTGAATAAGAACTTCGAGTCCTTCAATTGCAGAGTAAGAAAGATGGATTATCTTATGGCAACCATATATGTAGATGATAGCGTACATAAATAAAAATGTTGTCATTTACTCATCCTTTTAAATAACAAAAGGGATAGCCCTCATATTAAGAAACTATCCCTTTTTTATACTGATTCACTAAAGATGTAAAACAGTTTAAATGAGATTAGCGACCTTTTGGTGTGAGGTCAGGAGTAGGCTCTTTCTCAGATTCATCTTCTGCAATCATCGCTTCTGTGGTCAACATTAAAGAAGATACAGACGCTGCATGGCGAAGTGAAGAACGAACGACTTTCACAGGGTCAATCACTCCTGTTTGTATCAAGTCTTCATACTGGCAAGTTGCTGCATTGAAACCAAAACCATTCTCCCCTTGAAGAACTTGCTGAACAACGATAGAGCCATCGACACCTGCATTTGCAGAAATCTGTCGAATCGGTGCTTCAATGGCTTGTCGTATAATGTCACGACCCATCGCCTGAATCGCATTAGACACATTCAAGTCGGCTTCCATGTTCTTTGCTGCACGAAGTAAAGTCACCCCACCTCCAGGAACAATCCCTTCTTCCGCTGCAGCACGAGTCGCATGGAGTGCGTCTTCAATTCTTGCTTTTTTCTCTTTAAGTTCCGTTTCTGTGGCAGCACCTAACTTGATTACTGCTACACCACCAACGAGCTTAGAAAGTCGCTCTTGTAGTTTCTCACGCTCGTAGTCAGAGGGGTTATCTTCCATTTGGTGACGAATATGAGAAGTGCGAGACTCAATCGACTCTTGGTTTCCTGCACCCTCAATGATTGTAGAAGAATCCTTGCCCACAATCACACGTTTGGCAGTACCTAAGTTTTCAAGAGTAAGGTCTTCAAACGTAACACCTACTTGATCAGAAACAATCTCAGCACCTACAAGAGTAGCAATGTCTCTTAGGCACTCTTTACGATGATCGCCAAAACTTGGAGCATTTACTGCACACACGTTTAAGCTACCTCGTACACGATTCAAAACAAGTGCAGAGAGAACTTCATTCTCAACAGTATCTGCTAAAACAAGGAGTGGTCTTCCTGACTTGACTACTGTTTCTAGAATAGGCACGATTTGGTTGACGTTGGCTAACTTATTTTCAGACACAAGAATGTAAGGGTTGTCAAACTCTGTAATCATCTTTTCAGTGTTTGTTGAGAAGTAAGGTGATAAATAGCCTTTATTCCAACTCATACCCTCAACCACGTTTAGTATAGTATCAATACCATTTGCGTCTTCGACAGAGATAACACCATCTACACCTACTCTATCCATAGCGTCAGCAATGATTTGACCAATCTCAGTGTCTCCATTTGCAGAGATTGTACCTACATTAGCAATGTCTCCATTAGAAGAAACAGGTACTGCAAGATCGACAAGTTGACCTTCAATGTAACGAACAGCTTTGTCAATACCACGCTTGATTTCCATAGGGTTGTTTCCTGCAGAAACGAGTTTCACACCCTCACGATAAATCGCTTGTGCAAGAACAGTAGCTGTTGTCGTACCATCGCCCGCAACAGAGTTGGCTTTTGACGCTACTTCTTTCACCATTTCAGCACCCATATCTTCGAATGGGTCTTTGAAGTTAATTTCTCTTGCGACACTCACACCGTCTTTAGTGACAAGGGGAGAAGTATACGATTTCTTGATCACCACATTACGACCCGCAGGTCCGAGAGTTACTTTTACTGCATTCGCAAGTTTATCGACTCCACGTAACATTGCCTTACGTGCGTCTTCTGCATAAATAATATCTTTTGCACTCATTAATTTTCAATCTTTCCTAAGATGTTTTCAATTTTAATAATGTGAAATACGTCATCGTTGAATGTAATTATGTCTTTTAGGTCTGTTCCCCGAATGACAACTTTATTATTTGTTTCCACATTTGAGCTTTCAGTATTACATGCAGAGATCACAAGACAACGCTTTACAGTTTCATTTTGTGCATTTGTTGGTAGCAGTAATCCCGAAGACTTTTTTTCAACATCTGTTTTTTTGATTTCTTGAACTAAAGCAGTTCCTGGAGCAGGACTAAAAATGATTGTAGCCATTGCACATATTCTCCTTTGTGCTGTTGGTTTGTTTGGAGTCTTATACTTATACACACAAAGATTTGCTGTCAATAGAACAGTTTAAAAAACTCTAAGATTAAGATCGACAGTTCCTGTAACCCATTCCGGAGACTCTGTGCTTGTATATTGCCATGTATTCCATGTAGTCCAAGGGGCAACGAGGGGTTGTTTTGCCCAATCCGCAGCCCAAAGTTGGTATTTTGTGAAAGAGTTAGACGCTTGGAGTCCTAACTCATGCAAGACGTTTCGTGATGTGTATATACCTAGACTTTCTGTAGGGAAAAAAGAAGTAAGTGTTTGCATGAACTGAAGCACCCAAGTTTCAATAGCTAAAGCAGTCAATCCTGAACCACGATACTCTAAGTCAAGGTACACTTTAGAAATGTCCAAATCTGCAACTTGAGACAAGAAGCTTGCAGCTTCCATAATTGGAGGATTTTGAAACTTTGTAAAATGGTATGCCCCTACGTCTAAACCTATATTTTTTGCGTTTTGATAACTAGTAACAAAATCGGTATCAGTATAACTAATACCCTCAGTCGCTTTAATGTTCACAAAAGAAATTGAATCCGGGACTTTGTCCCAATGGATTGTGTTCCAATGAGAAATGTCAAAACCTCTTTCAACTTCAGTCCAAATGCCTAATGCTTGTGCAGTTGTTTGTCCTACAACTCCATCTTTGTCAAAACCCATTCCATCTTGAAACTCTTTAACAGCAACCTCAGTCTTTGTTCCAAAGATTCCATCGGCTGTGAGAATCTCTGGGCTTGTCCATATAGGTAAAGACCGTTGGATTTGGGTGACTTGAAGTGAACGCATCCCCTTTTTTTGGGGTTCATATACAAAGTAGTGTGGTGTCATTTGAAAATTAAATCCTTGTTTTTTGCATTTCGTAGCAGATTCCAATCTTTGACAGTCATTGAGCTTTCTACACATCTAATCTCAAACTTTTCTTTTACTATTTTTTCTTTAAACTTTGGTATTTGTTTTGAGTACCCCAAGAAAACTAAATTATTTTTTGGGTCAAAGCACATAGAAATCGTTTGCTGTACTTTTTTTGAACCTGCATACAAGATAAATAAACAAAGCATACTCACAAGCAGAATGGTGATTGTTGTTAAAAAAGTGTAGCTTTTCATCTAAATAGCCTATATAAAAAGGTTATGAGGTAACGTAAATGGAGCGAGTATGCGAAAAGGCACAGAAGTGATCTTGTCAGATAAACTTATAACTGAAGCCTATGAGGTAGGCAAGCAAAGACACTTACTCGCTAGGAAAAATGGAGTGCATGATAACCAACAATCAGGTTCAAGTTGGTATATAGTAGATGGCGAGGGAGTTTGTGGTGAAATGGCATTTGCTCAAATGACCAATGCACCTGAAAGTGAATGGGAGAGGATTAGAACACTCCAAAATCTAAGTGCCGAAAAAGGTACAGACTTAGGAGATTGCCTTTACAAAGGACTGAACGTAGATGTAAAAACTACAAAGTACAGTTCTGGGCATTTGATCATTACCACATCTAAACTGAACAACTTAGCAGATGCGTATGCTTTAATGACAGGGTTCAATGGACATTACGTTTTTAGGGGTGCAATCAGTAAACAAAGAATCAAAGATGAAGTCTCTAAGTTTGCACTACATGACAATGGAAGTATTTGGATACATCAAGATCATCTAAAAAGTTTGATTGTAGATTAAAACGAGGATTTATCTTTCAAGCCTTTGGCGAAAATCCTACAGAAAAACCAGGGAGAAAAACCTAAAGCATTAGGCAGGCTTAGTTTGAGTATTTAGTGTAAGTTGATTGACAAGTCAACAATAAACTTACATTCTCCAATAAGTTCTGTTATGCGGTTTATCGTTCAATACACCCTTAATATCCATAAGTATACCAAAAGGCTCTATAAGCCAGTTGTAGTTAATGCCTAAATCAAAGAACTCATCATGTGGAACTGCAAGGACTACAGCAACATATTGCTGATTTTTAAGCTCGTCAATAAGGGTGATTCCATATTCCGAGCTAACTTCTTTAGGATCGGCAAGAGGGTCTATAGTATCTACATCAAGACCAAAACTTTCGAGTTCTCTAATAAGCTCTGCTACTTTTGAGTTTCTAATGTCAGATACGTTTTCTTTGAATGTAATCCCTTGCACTAAAACTTTCTCTCCGGATAATTTAAACCCATTTTCTACAATAAGTTGGACAAGTTTTTTTGCTAAAAAGGTAGGAATTCCGTCATTAACACTTCGACCATTAGATATTATTTTTGGAGAGTACCCTAAGTGTATAGCTTTATGTGCAAGATAGTAAGGGTCAACTCCTATACAATGTCCACCTACAAGTCCGGGATAGAACTTCAAAAAGTTCCATTTTGTCGAAGCGGCTTCAATCACACTTTTTGTGTCGATATTCATTTTATCAAATAGAATCGACAACTCATTCATAAATGCAATATTTATATCACGTTGTGTGTTTTCGATGATCTTTGCGGCTTCCGCTACTCTTATAGACTTTGCAACGTACACACCTGCATGAATAATAGAACTGTATAAGTGTTCTATTTCTTTTGCTGAATACTCACTATTCCCACTTACAACTTTAAGTATACTGCAAACGGTATGCTCTTTATCTCCAGGGTTAATTCTTTCAGGTGAGTATCCATAATAAAAGTCTTTTTCAGCGTTTAATCCACTAAGTTCTTCAAGTAGTGGTATGCAATCTTCTTCTGTGCAACCCGGATACACAGTAGACTCGTAAATCACATAATCTCCTTTTTTTAAGAGTTGCCCTACTGTTTTTGTTGCACTCAATAAAGGTTTCAAATTAGGAACTTTGTAGTCATCAATAGGTGTTGGGACTGTGATAATGTAGCATATACAATTTTCAAGATCACGTTCTGTATCTGTAAATGTGATGTCACAGTTTGAAAACGCTGAGGAATCTAATTCCTTAGAGGGGTCTTTATTTTCTTTCAACATTTTTACACGCTCTTGATTTATGTCAAAGCCAATGACTTTGTACTTTTTAGCAAAGGCAAGAGCAAGGGGCAGACCTACGTAGCCTAGCCCTATAACAGCAATACTTTCTTTTTTTTCACGAAGATTATTAAGCATTTTTTATTTTCACACTTTCTAATTTTTGTATACACGTTCCACAAAACAAGCCGAAATAGAATTTTTTTTTGGTATCCACATCTACTTCAAGAACATTTTTTACCTTATGCATAGGCAACAATCGCCATTTTTCTTTTGTTGCTTCCATGAAAGTTTTCTTACATGCCATACAGGTTGGTCTGTCGTTTATGACTTGCATCGTAGAGGAATCTCCTTTTTTCTTAGTTTATCTAAAACAGTAGTTACTAACTTTTCTCTAGAATTCGCATTTGCAAATTCTCTACCTGTATTTAATTCGATCACTCTATATTTAAACCCAAAAAGTCGTATAGACCTTTTTACAAAAGAAAACATCGAAATCGCCCCATAAATTACGTGCTGAGTGATCTCGTCTTGAGTGTTGACGATCCAAAAGTTAGGATTTTTCAATACAACGGATACCCTAACACAACCCTCATAGATGTCTACAGGAATATCTTCGTCAAAGGCAATTCTGTAATGACACTTAGGATAGTCGACATGATGTACAGAAATTAAAGGTCTAAGTTCTAAACATTCAGTAAATTCTTTTACATACATATTTATATCCGTCAAGCTAAGGTTGTAACGGATATTAATGTATCAATCGTAATTATAAGATTACAATTCTAATCTCTCGCTTTTACCCAACCTACAGGTAATCCCATTAAACACTCTACCCAGCGAGGATTGTATGCACCTCTATAATTCTCAATATGTAACACTTGTAAAACACAACGACCTAATCGTCTAGTTCCACATTTCATGGGAATCCCTTCTTTTCTGTTCAAGGCATCTTTATAATCCCTTGCAGTAGGAGTACACCAATTACTCTCGCAAGAAGAACTTATCTTTTTTTTTTTTCATAGAATTGATAAGCCTTTGTCAGTTTCGCACTAGTCCAACCTACAGGTAATCCCATTGCAGCTTCAACCCAGCGAGAATTGTAAACCCCTTTATAGTTTTCAACATGCATGACTTGCCGAACCATTAGATCAAGTCTATGACACCCATCTTTTCGCACAGGTAATGGTCTTTTTAATCCTGCGTCATGGTAATCCCTTGCAGATGTTGTTCCCCAAAGCACTCTTTTAATATTGGTATTTACCTTTCTACGGATCTGATACTCTAGGGTTAAGAAACTAACAAACTGTTCCCATTCTTCTAGACTAACAAAGCACAAATCTTTAGCTTTTCTAGATTCAGAAGACGTTTTTTTCAAGCTGCTCGTAATCACTGTCCCTTGATACTTACCGACCTTGGAAGATAAAAACTTTCCCCTTTTACTTAAATAATGAGCTAATGATCTTGAAGTCATAGGCTTTGAATGTCTAAACACTTTACCTTTCAATATGCTCTTTGCATCTTTTTTTTCTAGCCGACTATCGTGATTTGGTAAAATCCACATTTTATAAACCCATATATTCTTTTCGAATAATCTGTTTGATTGTTGTTTGATCAAGCGATAAATCTATTGCTCTAAAGAGTTCAGATACGTTTATTCCATAATGTTCTGCTTCTACAATTTGCCCTAGACTAGGTGCAAACACTGTTTTACCTGCTTTGAGATACCTAATACTTTTAAGCAAATAGTTCATTAAATCTGTACCTCTTTGGCTCGATGTAGGAGTAGACCAATTATTCACACAAGAGACATTTGTCTTTTTTTTTTCGTCATGGAATTGATATGTCTTTGTTAGTTTAGCATTAGTCCAACCCATAGGTATACCCATTAAGCACTCCACCCAACGAGGGTTCAATTGACCTCTAAATTCAAGTTGTCTGTTTTGGGGCAGATCAAAGTAGCTTAGACACCCTTTAGCTCTTAAGGCTTCTATAATAAAGTCTTTAAGAGATATGCTTCTTTTCTGAGAATGGTATTCTGCTACTTTTACATATACGAATTCAACTTCGGTAGACTCTACTTGCTCTACAAGATTACCTGAGCTTGTTCTTTTTTTACGACCACCACTTTGTATGTGTCTGAGTAAGCGATCTAAATCTTTCCTTTCCACATTTTGTCCATCAAAAGCAGTAGGTGTTCCCCAAGACTTCTGTTCTATTTTGGTAGCAACTGTAAGCGAAGGACCCATCATTTTTGCACTAGGGTTTTGTCTGCGTTTTTGCCACTGATTTACGGATTCATCCACTTCAAGAGCTTTTGGTGTAGGCCAAGTTTTTACTTTTGATTTGCGACTTGCATTGTACTCTGTCCGAATGCCTTTTATCCACAACACAAATATTTCGTTAGATACACCACAAAAGTTATCTACTTTTTTCTGAGTAGCTAAAAGTAATACTTTTGCTACAGAAGCTAGACCTTTAGGGTTATTTGTTGTGCAATTTACATGAAGAAATCTAGGGTTTTTATTCTTTATTCGACTTCTCCACGTTTTTTCAGAAGCCACTTTTCCTTTCCAAAGCACACTCTGTCTAAAAGTGTCAAGAGAGATTTTAAAACCGTCATTACACAAAGGCTTAGGTAAAACCCACATTATTTTTCCTCACTTTCATTCATGTATGCTTTGACACTGACCCAACCGATAGGTAAACCCATCAAATTTTCAACCCAGCGAGGATTGAGCTTTTTACTTAGTTCTTTCGCTGTCTTGATACTTTGAGGTAAATCAGACTTCCAAGTTGACCAAGGACCTTCAGTTTGTCCGGGCAAGTCTCCAAGACTTTCTTCTTTATTAGTTCGACCTTGAGTACCTTTATAATCTCTTGCAGCAGGTGTAGACCAACTCTTTATCTCGTTTTGTAATCTCTCTTTAGTAATTCCAAAAACTTCCAAATCTACAGTTAATGCAAGTGAAGAACTGATTCCCCCTTTAAACTTGATAAAGCGAGAAATCCATTTATTTGCATCTTCTGAGTGTGCGTCTTTATCTGCTCTTGGTGTCGGCCAATTATGAGAATCAAGCTCTACATGATCAGGTAAAGTGTTTGTCCAATTGTTCGTATGTCCTTTATAGTCTCTTGCTCTAGGAGTAAAAAACATACGTGCTTGGTCTGCAAGGTTTAAACTATGATCGTGCTTTCCATTGGGGCTAATTATCCTGCCTTGATTGTTAAGTACTAAACCATAATGTTCAGTTTCTTGTGTGGTAGGAGTAGCCCAAGCATTGAGTTCACTTTTAATGTCAATCCCTCTATCTTCTGCTTCAGCTTGTACTTGAAGCCAAGGTGAAAAAGTAGATTCTCCTTTTTCAATTCTTTTTCGCATTCGAAAGAGGTAACTCGTTAAGTCATTTCTGAACACATGAGAAGTAGGGGTAGACCACATTTTTTTTTGCACATCCGACCTAACCTTGTAGTCAATCTTAGTGAAGCTTAACCATTCTATAAAATCTTCTTCGTTGAAAGTATCAATGTTTACGTGATGGTTTTTTGATGTTTGCAAACATTTAGGGCTTAGTAAGCCCCTATCCAAAAGTTGATGTCTTGGTACTCTAGACGCAAGTAAGCTCTTTCCTTTCAATCTTCTTTTCCAAGTTTTGGACTTGCTTGGTTTTGATCTGAAAAGTACAGATTTCTCGAAAAAGTCACAAACTGCGTCAAGGTCAAGGTCTGATTTATGATTTGGCAAAATCCACATGTGACACAATATCTTTCCATAAGTGAGTAAACGCTTTTGTTGCAGTTGCAGGAACGACACCATTGCCAAGTAGACGAAGCTCGTCTGTTCGATTATCTACAGAAACACATAGCTTTTTATATTGAGCGACTTCATCATCTTCATCAGCATTTTCATATTGCTCAATGTCTTCTGGCGAAACTACTCGTGGCGGCTCCCAAGGTAGTTGATCTTCACCTCTTGAAGCAGGCCATAAGATTTGTTTCTGATTTTGTTTGCTTACATCAATTAGTCCATTTACATAATCTACACTGTTTTTTAGAAGTGAAGCATTGACTCCCATAATAAACACCCTTTTCCTTTGATGTGGCGCGCCTACCTCACTTGCAGAGAAAATACCCGCAGAAGCATAATAGCCTAATCGTTCAAGTTCTCTTAAAATATGTAAAAGAACAGGAGTGCCTTGAGGGTCAGACCAACCCTCACTTTTGAGTTTTGCACTTAAGATACCTGCAACATTTTCAAAGAATAAAATTGGGGGGTATTGAAGTTCTTTAATCCCTTTGACAATAAATGGCCAAAGGTGTCTTGGGTCTTCATCAGCTTTTCTTGACCCAGCAGCACTGAAAGGCTGACAAGGGAATCCACCTGAGAGGATATCTACTTTGCCTACAAACATGTGCCAAGGCAAGGTTTTCAAGTCTGTCCAAATAGGAGCAGGGTCGAGTAATCCCGCTTCCATTTTAGCGATTAAGTTCTCTATAGCGTAGGCTTCTATTTCACTGTAACATACTGTTTTTGTATGGGTTAATGCAGCAGTAAGACCTAAATCAATTCCACCATAGCCTGCACAAAGACTCATGTGAGTCAGTTCACTTATTTGTTCAGTCATTATTACTTTCTCCTTATAAACATGACTAATTGTAAGTTATTACTAACAGCTACACACACGAACATCAAGTGTTTTATTTCTCTATATCTTATGCTATTTTCAACACATACAATTTTGATTTAGGACAGAAAAATGAGCGAGATTCAAGTCAAATTGACTATCCATACCAACAACAAAATTAGTAAAAAGTCTCTTGCACGAAAGAAACCCAATATTGACTCGAACACTCGTTATCTTAGAATAAAAGATACGATTTTTAAGATTCTTGAAGAACACAGTTTTATGAGCATTGAGAATAGTAATAGTAGTAGAGCCTACGATGGTTGGGGTTTTGACTTGGAAAAAAGAGACTTTGAATTTTTTTGGTATTTTCCAGATACAAAGTTCGGACAGATAAAAGCAAGCTACCTCTTAAAGCTACTTGTTGCAATTGAGCCTAAGTTCAAAATTCACGATCTTGAATTTGAAATACTTATTCACTTTGGAGCGTCTACATCTAGCTCTTGACAGTAACTGAACATATGTATATGTATAGACTACATTATTTTAACATACAAAGGAGAAATGTATGCGAAGATATATCACACCTGAGCATAACTTAATGGCACATGAAATCGCTAAGGCTACCCCTTTAAGTTGGGGGCAATCTTTTCGTCTTGCCATGCGTCTTAATTCAAGTATTACCCTCGATCTATTGCAAAGCCCTAACTCACTCATAAAGACATGGGATGCCGATTCTGCAATTGCCCTTGCAGGTCATTTTTGGGGATTGTCAAAAGGCTATGAAGAAATTCAAGATACAGGTCGCTCATTTGCAACCTACAATCTTGCACGAAACATCTACAGGCGAGTAGATTACAAAAAAGAATGTGACTTCAATTTACTCACAGAAAAAGGAGTGGGTGACTCATTAAGACAAGAAGCCTTTGACTTTTTTGTGGCTGCACACACCCATGATCTTACACCTAGAAGCAGAGAGCTTATTGTGAAAGGTGCAGTAAGATATAAACGAAATCTTAAGTTACCGAGTTGGTCAACTAGATGATTTCACATAATCCATACTGACAGGAGACTTCTTGGATAGGTGAAGTTTTGTCTTCTTTTTCGACAATCTTTTGATAGTTTACAGGTTTTACAGTACGTTTAAGCTGATTCCACAAATCCCATGCTTTCACTTCTGCGTCTGTACTTTCTTCTGTTGGTTGTTTTACTGCTTGGAGAGGGGCTTGAGGATAGTCATAGTCTCCTGAAGCACCTAAGAAACTCACTCCACAGAAGCTGTTTCTATTTTCCCATAAGTAGGATTGAACATCTTCCCATTCTTCACTTTTTACAGTTACAGTGATAGATACATTGTGGGTTGCACCTTGCAATCGCTCTTTTCTAGTCCCCGGAACAACCCAATTTTCATACACTATTTTGGATTTGCTCATAAACTCTGTTGCGGATAAATCTGCTTTGACAAGAGCGTCTTTTGGAGCTTCAATCGCAAAAGCAACGACTTTATCTGACCCCCAAACACTGTCTTCAACTGCTTGAGGATTTTCCTCATAAAAAGCCTTGAAGATAGGCTCGTCAAGATTTGCATTGACTCGTCGCAAATAGCGTTTGGCATGATGAGGGTGAACTCCACTTGAAGATTCAAGTACAATACTCGATGTTCCCTCTGGCTTAACACATGTTGTTCGTGAAGCCTTGGGAATACCTAAGACTTTCGCAATTTCTTCATTAGTCTTTAGTACAATCTTTGCACCATCTTGGAGTGCTTCTGCATTTAGACACACATTGGGGGCATCCATAATTCCACAAAGTGAGACTCCTAGTAGAGATTCACGCTTGATAATCTTATGACTCACAGGTGTTAAATAACCTACCTCAGTATATGCACTTTGCATTGTTCCCATAATAGCAGCTAAACGAGAAGCGTCTTTCAAATCTTGAGCAGAGTTTAGCTTAGAAGCATTGATTGTAGAAAGGTTACATGCTTGCCAGCCACTTTCAAAGGTATATCCATGACTTTCATAAAGTTTTCGATTTCTATGGTCAACAAGCTCACAAGTGTAGTTGTCTACTGGCTCTCCATTGTGTTCAATGTACATAGGACACATCACAATCTCTACACATGGATTTACAGTGAGTTCTTCATTTTCTAAAAAGATGACTCCGGGTTCTCCAAACTCTTTTGTAGATTTAAACAATCGACTGAACTGTTCTTGAGTTGTCTGTGGAGTGAGAACTGCTGAAATGTTTGCTCTGCCACGTTGTGGGTTCTCGACAAACCATTCACCTACCTTTGCATTGAGCATAAGTTCGTCATCAACATCAAAAGTTGCAATTGTTGCAGCACGACGAATACCAGCACTTAAAACACTATCAGCTAAGTGCATAACACAATCGAATACATCAATCGAACGAAGTTGCTCAAGCATTCTACTTTGTAAAATATCTTCAATTTTAACTAGAGCTTTCTTTAAAGGTGCAGGACCTGGAGCAAACCCACCAAATCTCAAAGCCGAACCTTTTGGTCTAATCTGACTATAATCGAAGTAAGGTTGTTCTTTACCGTAAAAATAAGCGTTAAATAAAGCGTCTACTGCGTCTGCCCAACCCTCAATCGAATCTTTAATGGTATGAGTGTAAGGGTATGAGGGATCTTGAATAGCGGGGAGTTTTTGAATGTGATGTGTTTGCACTGAAAATCCTACTCCACACCCACAAAGTAAAAGCCAAAGTGACTCTGCAAAAAAGCGAGAACGATCTGCATAAGAGGAAACACAATTGTAAAGTCGCATGTTCTTTTCAAGAACTGCATCACCTCCAAACTGTAATGCTCTTTGCGACCCTGTTATTCTCTTTTCTTTCATTGCTTCTCGACATTGTTCAATCTCGATTGAGAGCGAGGGAAACTTATTCAAATGCATATTCATCATTCGGTCAACAGCTTCTTCCCACGACTCCCTTCTTTTCAAATCTTTCTTATATCTTGCATACTTAGACCTAAACACATAGTCTGCAATCATACGAACTCCTTTGTATGAAAGAGGGTTACTGAGGAACTTTTTTATATAGCAAACCTATAGGTATATGTCATATAATTTTTGCAGTCAGCACTTATGAAGTAGTAAAGTTAGCTCTCAATTACAAGGTTTTCGAGATACAAAGAGTAAGGAATTGTCTATGTTTCTAAATAGTCCTGGTGTCAAAATAAGTGAGCGTCAAAGAAAAAGTCTTTCGGATCAAGTAAAAGACTGCTTGTTTTTCACACCGCACAATTTAGATAGTGCAAAAGTGCTTGGAGAGGGTATTGTTCGATTTGAAAGTCAATCTTTTCAAGGTAAGAGTATTCCACTCTCTAAAGGCATTTCTTTACAACTTATTTACATGGGAGATCTTTTTGATAAGGCGATTGATCTTGTTATAGAAAAAGCAGTAGACGCAAGCATTTTTGCTTTTTTAGAAGCTCCCTTAAATTACAGAAAGTGCTTGCTGCACTATGCAGAAACCATAAACCAAGATATAGTCATAGAAGACCCTGTTCTAAAATTAGGATTACCAAAGTATTACAACTCAGATTTGGTAGGAATACGTACTATAAAAAAGGTAGAAAAAGAAATCGGTTTACTTATAGGTGATGATCTCGAAAACCTCTCAATCAATTGTAAGAAGTATGTAAAGAGTACAAAGAAACATGACAGATTAAGTCTCTATACACTTGGTACATACTCATACTCTAAGAATATGCTGAACTTATATCCTCTACCTACATTGATTATTGCAGGAGCAAAAAGTAATCAGAACTTAAGTATCAGCTATATGTCACGTTCTAAAATGGAACAAAGAACTCTAATGGCCAAATCAGACTTCATTGTAGCTATTTCTTTAGAAAGCATGATTCACGAGTTATCCCATTTATTATTCAAGTGCGAAGCAGAACACCAAATAAAGAATCACCTTTTAGACCAAGAAACCCAAAGATTAGCCAATATGAAAGGTGTGTCTGTCGAAGAAGCCAAAAAGGATATAGCTCAATATATTAAACTTGGGTTTGGAGAAAGTATTTCAAACATACTATTAGCGTACAAAGATTTAGACGGTCTTATGTCTCATGCTATCCGATTTAAACTGGGCTTATTATATTTACTAAGTACACCATCAAGTATACAACTAATTCGGAAAAGTTTTGTCCCTACAATTATAGAGAAAATACAAAGCTCTCAGATTTTGAAGTTTAACTATTCTTATGGTGAGATAGAAATAGATACTCCTTATGTAAAGACTACTCATAAAAGTAAGCATTCTACCGACTTCTCTGTAGTTGATAAGTCTTCAATTTTAGATATCCAATACGATTGGGAGAAACCTGTTTCAGATGTGTATCAGTACAATACAAAGTTGACGTTCCGATCAGAAATTGTAATGACAGACGATCTCGAAAAAACTTTAGAGAAAAAACGATCACGATCAAACTATGCAAAAACAAACTATCAGTTCATAGAGAAAGTAGATTTAGCTGACGATGATTTACTTTTTGCTTTTGAGGGTAATGCAAACATTCTAAGTATTCCTTTCTTAGAAGATCCTCTCGACTTTCTGTTGCAGCTTGTAAATAGACAAGAATTGATGAGTTCTCGAAATGCAGGTATTGGTGAAAGTGCAGGGCTGTACATGATGTTCGATAATGACGAGATGAGAATCAAGCTTGTTTATTCACCAGACGCTGAAACTTTCTTTGAGATCACCACAGGTGAAGCGTGGTTTATACTTTCACTTTAAGGAAACATAATGAGTGTGAAAAACTTTTCAGACCTACTAGCAGACAATGAAAATGATTTAGACAATCTTCGAGGTCAATCTTTTCAAAGGATAGTATTTGAAACTATGGAGGACTTTCTAGATGGTTCTTCAATAGATGGTGTTGTTTTTGAAAGTCCTATTATAGCCTTTAAGGGAGACAAAGATGAAATCCTTGAAAACTCGATAGTCCAGTTCTTTAATGCAATTATACGAAATGCGATATCTACGTATGGTCAAGTGATTGACTTTGAAGAAACCCCAAACCTTGATCGTATGGTATTAACTAGAGTACCTTGGAAAAACTGTACGTTTTTGAACTTTGACAAAACAAAGCTAAAAAGAAAGTATTTCTTTGGAACATTTGATAACTGTGAGTTTGATAATGTTGACTTCACAACAAGAGACTTACGCATAACACACTGTGAAGTCCAAAATTCCTTAATGATGGGAGATTTCAATCGTACTTGGATAGATCAATGTGTTCTTGAAAATACACACTTTAAACATATTGAGTTCTACCTAATGAAAAAACATCTAGGAACAAACGTGTTGTTTGATCGACGCTATTTTTACGATAAATATAATAAAAAAAAGTATGTGATAGATAAATATGCAGACTACACAATGACGCAACTACATAACTGTCATTTTGATAAAATACAACTCCGAAGAACGAAAGAGGATTCAGAGCTATATAATCGAGAAACAATACCCTCAGAATTTAGATTAATCTTCCCTTACAAAGGGCTAGAAACTTGCTCTTTTACAGTTTTGTTATTATCCAACCCAGGATTGTCCCGCAAAAGTAAATGGCTAGGAGAAGCACTACCTTCTCAACTTGTTAGACCAAATGCAGTTCCAAAACGTAAAAATCTTGAACCTAAAAAGTCTGTGTATTCTTCCTTTATAGACTTTTGTGATACAGAAGACTTATGGTACTTTATGGGCTTTAGACGAGAAGATTTGCTCAAAGCTGAAAAACTGACGTTTGCACTTACGTACGGGCTTCAAAAATTGCTTATAGACGCTTCATCATATAAAGAAAAAGAAGTCTTGAACCTAGAACTTTTGACTAGTGATTCTAACGACACAGTGATCGAAGATTGTAAATTCAAAAATATGGAGATTAATCTTCGCCTAGATATTAAGAATGGTGGGAAAGCATTTTTGATTGGCTCTACTTTTGAAAACTGTACGATCAGCATCGAAAAAGGAGCAAAGAAACAGTTCGCTATGTCACATAATGAAGAAATGTTGAATTTAATGTATTGTACATTTGTAAACTGCACAATTCGAGGTAGTACTTATAAACCCGACTCTCATGTGATTAAAGAGACAATTTTTAAAGATTGTGCTTTTGAGGGTGCAACACTTTTTTCACATAGCTTTGACCCAAACATTATATTAGAGGGTACTGTGACATACGATAACACTTCTAGAATAAAACTAGTCCGCTCAAAAAAAAGTATAGAAGAACTAGGGTTCATAAAGAAAGGCTAGATCATGCAAAATGCAGCACAACAATTATCAGATTTACTTGCGACACTAAGAGCAGTCCATTTCATTCACTGGACAGGACATTGGCAAGTAAAGGGCAATCCATACTATGGAGATCACCTTTTACTTCAACGACTATATGAGGGATTAGATAATGAAATCGACACGCTTGCAGAAAAGCTAGTAGCTATGTTTGGTGTAGAAATAGTAAATCCTGCACAGCAATCTGTGATAATGAACCAAATCATTCAAAGTTTATCTTCTGTTCAAAATCCAATTATGCGATCTTTAAATGCAGAGAAGAAACTTATGCGATTACTAGAGCATACTTTCAAAAGTCTAGAGAAACAGAACAACTTATCTCTCGGAATGAACGATTTCATTGCAGCAACCGCAAATGCACATGAAACATATATCTACTTGCTTCAACAACGAACAAGATAAGATTTGTACTTGTTTACGCATTTGGAAGTTTAAAATGGCTAGAAAACAATTAGATGTAAAACTTAAACATACTTATTTAGCGATTGTACTTCTCGATATTGTAGGCTCGACTGCTTTTGTGCAAAAAGTCGGTCCTGTCAAAGCCGCAAGATGGTTACAATTCCACGACAGGTTGGCAAGATCAGCATGTTACAAGCATAATGGTCGAGAAATAGATCGCTCTGATGGATTCTTGATGTCTTTCGAGAATATGTCAGAAGCGGTTGCATTTGCTCTCGAATACAATAAAAAAGTAAGTCCAAAAACGAAGTTACGAGCAAGGATTGGTATTCATTGGGGGAGTATTGTAGAAGTTCACCAAGACGAACTATACGTTGGAGTCGGTGCGAAAAAAGTAGAACTTGAAGGTATCTCGAAAAACATTGCAGCAAGAACAATGAGTCTTGCTAACCCCTCACAAATACTCCTTACGAAAGAAGCTTTCCAAAGACTAGTGATCACCCCCGCACTTAGACTACCGAAAGATTTGAGATCTGCTTGTGTAGGAATGTACAGATACAAAGGAGTATCGCAACCTCAAGCAGTATACGCAGTTTCGAGTGATCATAGTTTGCTTCAACCTCCTAAAGGGAACGATAAAGCAAAAAGACTTGGTGGACCAAAGTATATCAAAAAAAGGCTACGAGATAAAAAGCTAAAGGATTGGTTTGATACTATCATTTACGTGTGTAGTCCATTTGCGGTAATATTTTACATTTTCATGGTATACAAAGTATCTCTTTCTCCTACACTACAAGAATTGTTTGGATTACATTTCCTTTCTGTACTTGCACCTCTTATGGAGTCGATAGAGTATTTCATTTTATCATTTATATAGAACGGAGTGACATATGCCTGAAACAAATAAACAGTTCACGCAATCCGAAAAAGCAAAAAGAGGATGGTGGGCTTCTGTAGTTTTCATGCTCTTGATCATAGGTCTAATATGGTTTTTAGCTAAACATGAAATTATTGAGAAGAATAGAGACATCTTGATTGGGATTATTGGAATGTTGACAGGTAGCATTTCTTCAATGCTTGCGATTGCTTCAGGTCGTGATCCAAGTGAACTTGAAGAAGTAAAAGACAAACTCTCTACAGCGAATGCAGATCGTGCAGCACTTATAGGTCGACTACGAGATGCACAAATACAAATGCAACTCTTAAGGGAGCAAATCTTTGAACTGCAAAATGCAGTGATAGACAAATTGTCTATATTTCAAGGCAGTCCACCCATCACAACAAAAAGTGAAAAAGACGTTAAACTTCCTGTAGTTGTGAAAGAATGGTTGCCAAAGTTTGACTTCGATGATACGAGTTTTCCACCTTTGGATATCGAAGAAGACTCGGAAGATACATGATATATTATGCGTTAGCATTGAAGCTTTGTGCCACAATCATCGTTTTTTATAAAGCAAACTTAAAAGAATTGTATGGCTTAGATTATTCCCCTCTGTTTTGGTGGCTTACTGTAGGCTGGATAGTTGAATACTGTTTCTTACAATCTTGGTGGATACTATCAAAAGCGATATCCCCTTGGGCAACCTATATCTTGCTCTTAGGATTTGGGTCAATCACACATATGGTATTAATGTGCATTCATTATGGGTTTAATGTGAAGTACTTTTTGGGATTTTTGCTCATTATCAGTGGTGTACTTGTCTCAAAGATGTAAATGTCCTTGTAGTGTCCTATCTCTTGTCCTATCCCCATAGGACACTGATTTCTTAAATACTTTCGGTATTTTACATATACTGTCCCTCCTGTCCCTCCCTAATGAGTAAAATCTTTAGTATTTTAAAATATGGTAAATAATACCCCCTTATAAGGAAACCCCCCGGATTGGGGGACAGGAGGGACATCTTGTGTAAATTACTGAAATCACTAAATAAAAAGCGTCCCTACCCCAGGGACAAAAATTTGTAGTCAAAAACGAAGTTTGTTAGTTTCGCAATATGCAAAGTAAATAATCAGAAAAGAGAAATCATGGATGTGCATAAATTGCTAAAAGAGATGGGTTTCCCTAAATGTAAGAACATAGGCAAAAAAGGAAGACTCCCTCCTTTGAAAGGTGACTTCGGATATACAGACTATCCGAAAGTTGGAGACAATCTTCCAATAGACTTCGATAACTCGCAATATGCACTTTTCCCTTTAGACCTTGCAATCAAACTTGCAATTGCCTATCCAAAGGCATGGTGTAAAGGGGGCAACTATTTCGGTAACTATGCATTTGCACATTATATAGACGCAATGACTGCTTTAGCAGAGGGTAGAAAGATACCGAATGACGCACTTCGATGGATGAAAAAACGTGAGCAGTATATTGCAAGGCATAGACAAGACTTTAGACTTGCAGGAACGATTGCCATGATTAAGTGGGCAGGTTTTGTCGATGGAAATCATGGTCGAGGGAATGGTGCTGAAACAGGAAGTAGCCTAGATTATATGGTATCCCTCATTGAAAATTATGGGAGATAAGCTATGAAGTATGAAAATTTGACATATGAAGATTTAGTTTTTAAATACAAACTCGCTTCCGATTTGTACTCAGAAGTAAAAGACTTTAGAGGAAAATACTTTAGCGATGTTGTTTTCGATATAGAGGGTGTAGACCTCTCTGGAGCAGTTCTATATGGATGTTACTGTCCACATGAAAACTCTGCATTAAAAGTCAACCCTCTCGATAGCGTCAGAGGTATTGAGATCAGTGTAGACTTAAACCCTCGTAGTCGTTCCCGATCTGAGTACTTTAAAGCCGACTTCTCAAACGGTCGCTTTAGAAACAGTAGTCTTATGAACACAACTTGGACTGCTAGTGATTTCAGAGGTGTTACTTTTGTCAATACAGACTTAGATGATATAATTTTCGAGAGTTGCAAACTTGACAATGCCACATTTAATCTATCAAAGTTTTTAAATCACTTCAAAGCGGAAAGGTCGAGTTTTAATGATTCTCAATTTAGTGGAGTATACTTTGGCACAGAGGGGTATACTCTTGTTAAGTTCTATGACTGTGAACTCACGAATTCCTCTTTTAAGTTCACTGATATTGTGAACTCTAGATTTAATGAGTGTGACTTACGAAATTCACTAATGGTTGCGAAATCAGAGTTCATAAATATGAGATTCGACAATTGTGATCTAAAAAGTGCATACATTGAAATAGAGAGAGACTATCGTAGCTTTACTACAAATAGTTTCCACCGTTGTAATCTCATAAATACTCAATTTGGAGAAAATGCAGCAAAGAGCATTAAAAATGGTTGGAATTATCGTACAGCTGATATGTTTGAGGGTTCTCTAATTTCAGATAATATACCTAAAGTCTACTGTGGAGGTGGTGCAGTATATGTCGGTCCTAACCAAGATTTCACAAAACGTGGAAACTTTGCTGCTAAAGATATAAGCGGTGTGAACCTTGAAAACTGTAAGTTTGGGAGTAAGGAGCTATCTGAGACAAACTTCCAAAATTGTAACTTACAAAATGTGGACTTTAGAAATGCAGAGCTGGACTATGCAGAATTTCAAGGTGCAGATTTGAGAGGTGCAGACTTAAGAGGGGCTAATCTCAATAAAACTGAATACGACAGAAGCACTCGTCTACCTGATACAATCACTAAAGAACAATTAGACTCAATGCTCTTTATGGAAGATGAGGATTAGTCTATGCCTATTACTTATGATGCCTTGAAAAAAGAAAAGTATTTAGATTGTTCTAAAATAACTGACTTGCGTGGTCGGTATTTTCATAATCGTATAATTACCAATTATGATAACACAGACTTTAGTGGTTGTGTGTTGTACCATTGTTTTCCAAGAGGAATACCAAATGCGATTGAAATAAACCCTGTAAAATCAGAAGAAGATGTTCCATTTTTACTTCAAGGGGCTAATTTGCGGGGTGCAAATTTAGCAAAAGCTAAACTTAAGGGTGCAAACTTTTCAAGAGCGATGATGGGACCGACAGAAGACGATTACGAGGAAAGCTATATTGTACTTTTAAATGAGGCTGACCTTAGAAAAGTCAACTTTTCTAATGCGAATTTGAATGAAGCTGAACTTGAAGGGGCTAATCTTAAGTTTGCTAATCTTTCAGGGGCTAGTGCAATGTTGACAAACTTTAACCATGCCAATCTTGCTGGGGCTAACTTACAACGTGCCAATCTCTATGCTGCTAATTTAGAGAATGCAAATCTCAAAGGTGCAGATTTGAGATTCTCTATAACACAATCCGCAAATATGAATGGTGCATTATACGATACCAAAACAAGATTTGAAAATGCACTCATCACTGAAGAACAACTAGACTCAATGGTATTCATAGAAGATGAGGATTAGGTTATGAAAACAGTATATGTATATTCAGCAGTCCCTCCTAATGCAAAAGAGACAATCAAAGAGTATGGTTTACTCTCTGGAGTCGAGGTTGCCAAAAACAAAGAGATACTTAAGAAAGGGTATCGACAATGAAAATGGATAAAGTTGCAGGTAGTGGGCAAGACGAATTTTATACACCTCGTTATGCAGTAGAGCCTATCGTTCAGTACTTAAAGAAGAAAAAGTTCAAGACGATTTGGTGTCCATTCGACACGAAAGATAGTCAGTTCGTTAAAGTGCTGAGAAAAGAAAAGTTCAAAGTTATCTATACCCATATCTCTAAAGGTAAAGACTTTTTCAAGATTGTGGATAAAGGTAAAGTACCTAAATGTGACGCAATCGTGAGTAATCCTCCTTACAGTAAAAAGACAGAAGTACTGACGTACTTGTTTGAGCTTGGGATTCCCTTTGCTATGCTCTTAGGCATTGCAGGTCTGTTTGATAGTTTAGAACGTGCAAGACTCTTTTCAAAGCATAAGTTTGAAGTTTTGTTTCTCAATCCACGAGTAGACTACTTCTCTGGGGAAGATGGTGAATACCTAAAGCAGCCACCTTTTCAGAGTGTATATGTTTGTCACGACATTCTCCCAAAAAAGCTACTTTTTGCGAAAGTGAATAAGTCTGACAGTATAAGAGGAAACCCTTACTCAGGCACACAAACTCTTTTCCACTGTTCACCTACAGTGATTGATAAAATAGATCCTTACTATGGGAGTGCTGATTTCTATGGTACTTTGTTTTTTGCTATGGGTCCGTATAGTCCTGGAAATTGTTCGTATGTTTACAAAATTCATGTGAATGACAATGATCTTATTCACATTCGAGATTTAGAAGCTACAGATGATGAGCTTCAAGAAATTATTGAAGAAGTAGATAGTCGTTGTGGCGGCAGAATCAACAAAGACCAAGCCTATGATCTTCTTACCGATATAGATAGTGGAAGTCTACTTGTCGATTATTTAGGAGGGCATGACTACTTTCACAACAAACTAAATGGGTATGAGTGTGTAGGAGACTTTGAGTGGTGGCTTCAAGGACAACAAGCTAGAGTAGCAAAAAGAATGGGATACTTTGGGGCTGAAAGTATAGATGAGAATGGGTATGTCGTTATGGCAGACATGGTAGGTAGAGAGTATTTACTTAACGATTATATGTCTGTTGAAGACGAAGACTATGATGAATGGTTGTATCGAGGAAACCCAATGAAACAAAGAAAAAAACACTATTACTATATGCTTACTATATCAATAGAGCCTGGAGACATGAGCAAAAATGAACTTATAACTCTGATTGAACGTACTTTATCTAAAAAGTATTTGAATCGAGATACTTATTGGCATGGAGTTCATAAGTTCAAAGATGGAAGTATGTCTACTCAGTGGGATGTAACGAATCAAGCGATCAAGCCCAATGCAACTACTCTGAAGCTTATTGCAGAAGTCTCAGAGCTGATGATGAAATTAGAACGATCAAATGCTGGGTTTGCGACACTTACACTAAACACTCGGCAAGTTTAAAAGATTTTTGTAGTTCTTTGATTGACATCCCCAAGTCAATGAACTATTTTGAAGCCGAAGAATAAGAAACTTTTCTTTTCTATGAGACTAGAGTCTCGATTTCTATAAGGTGTGTGAGAAATAGACAATTTGTCTTATTCTTTGAGTGAAAGCTATTTATTAATGTTGTGTTGATAAATAGCTTTTGTTTTTTATGTTGCATTTAAAAGAGGAAAACAAATGCCCATTATTGCAGAATATATTTGGATTGACGGTACAATCCCTACAAAAAAATTACGTTCAAAAACAAAAGTTATCCATTCAAGTCAAGTAAATGCCGACTTAGAAAATTTCCCTGCTTGGCAGTTCGATGGTTCATCTACTTCGCAAGCAGAAGGAGATTCTTCTGATTGCTCACTTATCCCTGTACGAGTATATCCAGACCCTATCAGAGGGAAAGACGCATTTCTTGTGCTGTGCGAAGTAAATAAAGCAGAAGATGAAGCCCATTCTTCAAATTCAAGGGCTAAACTCAGAACTGCAATTGAATTTCATGGTTGGGAAGAACAAAATTCTTGGTTTGGATTCGAGCAAGAATATACTCTATACGAGGGTTCTAGACCTTTAGGGTTTCCCTCAGAACGTAGGTTTCCTATTGCACAAGGTCCATACTATTGCGGTGTAGGTGCAGACGAAGTATATGGTCGAGAACTTGTAGAAAAACACATGACTCTTTGTATAAATGCAGGTTTGCTTATCAGAGGTGTAAATGCAGAAGTTATGCCGGGGCAATGGGAATTTCAAATTGGTGGACCAAATGGAGATGCTCTAAAAGCAAGTGACGATTTATGGATAGCACGTTGGTTACTCTATCGTCTTGGAGAAGATTATGGGATTTCAGCGACTCTAGACCCCAAGCCCGTACCAGGAGATTGGAATGGGGCAGGTTTACATACTAATTTCTCAACTACAAAAATGAGAAAAGTAGGCGGATTGCTTGAAATGTACAGAGTAATTGAGGTTATGAAAACTAGAGTCGATGAGCATCTTGCAGCCTATGGTGCAGGTTACGAAATGAGATTGACAGGTCAACATGAGACTTGTCGGTATGACGAATTCAAGTCGGGAGTCTCTGATCGTACTGCATCTGTACGTATTCCTGCAGATGTGTACGCTACAGGCTATGGCTACTTTGAAGATCGTAGACCTAATGCAAATGCTGACCCTTATGATATAGCTTTGGTTTTGCTTCAAAACATTTGAGTTTTTTTTTTTCAGTCTAGATTCATGTATGTTAAAGTTTTTCTCAGATCAATGAATTTATGCTTTTGAAGGAAAAGGTCAGATATGTCATACGACGATTTAGATTTGCTAATCATAAACCAAATAAGATTACAGAGAAAAGTAAAAGGTCTATTGAACAATGAAGATTCTGACATTGTTAAAGTAGTCGAAAACCTAAGAGACTTGAGTGAAAACACAAACGATCTAACTACTGAGTTATCAGGAGGACCTGTATCGAGTGGGTCTAGCCTAAATACTTCCGATTATGACTTTTATGTAGACCTTGTAGATAGTAGTGACGTTTTGAAAGAAGGACTTTACATTTATTACAAAGGGAAGCCAACCAATACCGTAGGCGAGCAGTGGATTAACTCACTATCAAAAGACTTAAAACTATTCTACATTGTGCAAAAGTCAACAGACACAATAATAAAAGAAGTTCATAAGAGATTGCTTGATATGTGTGAAAAGAAAAATGAAACACTGTCTAACGATTTTGTAGAATTCTTACAGTTTATGCTAAGTATTCGAAATCTGAATTTTGACGAAGAAGCCCAAGCACGTTTATTCTTTCCTACCAACATGCGTTTTGAAAGATCAGAAATGAAACCTACACAAGATGTAATGAGTGGTGATGTCGTTCAGGTTTTATGTCCTGGAATACTCGAATTGAAATTGAAAGCACTTGTTGTTGTCGAGTAACTACATATTACTTTAGGTTGCTCATCATAGTCCACCCCAATTAGGAAGATAAAACTATGAAAACAATTATTTTCACACTTTTACTCACCTTAAGTGCTTGCACTCCCCCAAAACCAAAGCCTTGTAATGCAGACTCTGCTTGGATTACGAATCCTACAATGCCAAGTGAAGTTGCTTCAACTGAAAGTTTCTGTGATTTCTATCAGTTCTCTTGGCAGTGGTTTTTGGCACAAGTAAGTCCATCTTCTCAAAGTAACGAATTAGTTCTATTCCAAAATAGGGTGTATCAGCCCAATGGTGGGACAAATCAGTGTGGAAAAGAATCTGTTACAGGACTACGAGGGGCGATTCAAGCTCTTTTGTTAAGAACAATCAAACCCTCAGACTTTGAAGAACAACAAGCTGACGGTAATGCGGTTTATGACCAAGAGGGGAACGTGCTGTATTACAATGTTTTCTACTCGCAGCAGTTTTGTAATGCTAAATCTAATCACTTTGTAAAAGGCACTCTAGAAGCAAAAGTGTCTTGGGGAATTGTCCCCGATGATTCAACACACACTTACTATACGATAAATGCAAAAATACCTAATGCTGACAAAGAAGTAAAGTTAGGTATGCTAGGTATTCACCTTGCTATTTGGACACCTAAACACCCAGAAATGATTTGGGTGACATGGGAACACAAAGCTAATGCACCCTTATGTAATGGTTCAAGTGTATCAGAAGATTGGACTCTTACGGCACAAAGGGCAGCTCAATGTTTAAAAGAGAACCCACAGAGTCAAAGTGGACCACCAAACTCTAAATGTGATTCCTTTAAGTTCAACACCCCGGAACATCAAAGTGGAACACCTGTACCTACAGGAACACCTAATAATGTGTGTAGAGAGTATGCTTATGGGAATCAAGATGGCAAATCGGTAAATGGAAATGATAATGCAGCGAATCTTGCAGCAATCAAAGATTTGAATGACGATCTTGTTGGACCAAATGGTCTTTTGACAAGACTTCCTAAACGTAATCCAATGTCTGTATGGGCTAACTATCACATGATAGGTGGATTGTGGACTAAGAATGGTGCAGAGTCAGGTTCTCCACCTATTCCAAGTAAACAAGGAAAGCCGAATGTGAATAGTCCTCAGAGAGGTTCTTTAGAGCTTACCAATATGTCTATGGAGACTTTTCAGCAAGGGGATTCTTCTTTTGTGCCTAACTGCTTTGGTTGCCACAACTATAAAAAGAGCGACCCTTTGAGTGTGAGCCATATATCTCAATACTTATTACCTCAATAGAAAAAGGGCAGACTTATGATTAAAGGAAAAGGTGGTAATAAACATGCGAAAGGCTCTGTTAAAACTCTTAAGCTTATATTAAATACGCATGATAAAATAACTAAACACTCCATTACAGACATGACTGTGAAAACTCGTAAGCGAGTAGATAAAAAGTTACGCTCTCTTTATGAACTTCTTGATAATAAAGGGCTTCGTACAGTTAAAGATGGTGCTGGTAAAGAAGCATACGACGGGTATGGTTTTGACTATATTAGTCGTGAGTTTGCGTTCTTTTGGTACTTTACCGACACAACGTATGGAGATTCCCAGCTAAAAAAAGTAGTAGGTAAACTGTTGAGTCTCGATATGGACTTTATGCAATTAGATATGACTTTAACTATGCAAATCAGCACACACCCTATTTAGAAAGACTTGTACTTATAATGAGCGATTTTAGAAATGAACTAGACCAATTAAGTAGCCGGGACAGAAAAGTGTATGAAAAGCTAATTCGACTTGGCTTAGTAGATTCGGATATTTCTTTGTCTGAGTTGCACACAGATACTTCACAAGAGGTACTAAGTGGTGCGGCAGCACTTAAGTTTCTCAATCAAAGTAGAACTGACTTTGTTAGACCTAAGACATATGAAGAACTTTTAAGTAAGCTAAACGAAGATGAACGTGTCTGGTTGAAAGAAACTATACCACAATTACATAAGGGGAATTACGAAAGTAAACTCGGACCTAGCAACATTGGTAAAGCCAATTACAAAGTGGGCTATGGTCAATTGATTCGTCAATATGAAGATAGTTTAGAACCAGCAAGCGATCTTGATTACTCAATGATGAGTCTTATCATCGCTCTTGATAACGCACCAAACGGTAGCACCTCAGAATACCTTGAAAATCAAAGAAAAGCTCGTGTAGAGTCTATTATTGCGAACAATGGTATTGCTTTCGACCTTGAAGCAATTAATGAACTAAAGGGTAAGAAATTGATTGAGGTTTCTGAAATCGCACCTCAGTATACATCGGAAAATGTGCTTACACTACCAACAATGTATATGGAGAGAGGTACAATTCAAAAAGTGATATTCGCTCCTATGCTTGAGTCTTTCCCCGCAAGGTTAGCTACAGCCATAGGAGGAGGTTATGATTCTAGTATTATTGCGATAGTAACTTAAGTTAATTTGTTTTCGAGATTGAGAATACCCTTTTTTGTAAATAATTATTATGGCATGCCCTATATGGGATAGAACGTGAAAAAATACGTTCTACCCTTTTTTGTAAGTGGCATTTTAATTAGTTAAATACACGTTGTCAAAAAAGCCCCATTTCCTCGTATTTTCACTGTCATTTACAAAAAAGGGTGCATACAAAAGACGGGCGTTTTTTGTATTTTTGCGTCAAATCAGCGTTGAAAAAACGTATAATTATTCTGTCACGACCAAAATGAGATAGAATCAAAATATTATGAATCAGCATATACACTATGCTAGTTTATAATTGATCTTTGTAGAAGATGAGGACTGACCCATGCCGATTACATATGATGATATTAAGTATAAATTACAATCTCCATTAGACTGTTCTGAAATAAAAGACTTGCGTGGTCGGTATTTCCATAATCGCTTAATTACCAATTATGATAATACAGATTTTACAGGATGTGTATTGTTCCATTGTTTTCCTAGTGGAATAGAAAATGCACTAGACATAAATCCAGCACAATCGGAAGAAGATGTGTCTTTGAAAGGGGCTAATCTTCATGGGGCTTATTTTTTAGGGGCTAATCTTGAAGGGGCTAATCTTGCAGGAGCTAATCTTAAAGGGGCTTATTTTTATAGGGCTAATTTTGAAGGGGCTAATCTTGAAGGGGCTAATCTTTCAGAGGTAATACTTTGGGATATTAATTTTGAAGGGGCTAAACTTCAAGGGGCTAATCTTGAGGGGGCAAACCTTGAAAATGCCAATCTTAAAGATGCTAACCTTGAGGGGGCAAACCTTGAAAATGCCAGTTTTGAGAGGACTAATCTTGAAGGGGCTAGTCTTTATGGGGCTAGTCTTGAATGGGCTAATCTTGAAAAGGCTAATCTTCAAGGGGCTAATCTTGAAAAGGCGAATCTTAAATGGGCTGATCTTCAAGGGGCTAGTCTTGCAAAAGCTAAGTACAATTCCGAAACCAACTTTACAAGTTCAAACATTACTCAAGAACAATTAGACCCAATGGTCTTTATAGAAGATGAGGATTGACAAATAGACTCTTTGTGTTAATGTTCTGACTTGTTCTAAAAGCATACAAAGGAGAAAGTATGTCACCTTACACAAATCATTTCCC
>MDTG01445910.1_pt1 | contig 29349 bp, 28 predicted proteins | sample 811421 | NCBI WGS metagenome assembly MDTG01 (sample SAMN05326645, study PRJNA326480) | marine metagenome | isolation source: seawater | place: Pacific Ocean: South East | collected 2011 | reverse complement strand
CCGGTGCCCACCTCCTCGGCCGGCCCGGCGAAGGCGCCGGAGGCCACCGACTGGGCCCGCGCCAGCGCATCGACCTGGATGCCGAAGGCCGCGGCCCGCTGCACCTGGTCGTCGCCGATGACCTCGATCGCGTCGGGATTGCCCGACGTGCCTCTAGCCGCCCGGAAGGCGTCGGCGTCGGATAGGTTGGAGACCGCGGTCTTGAACTCGGACAGCGCCGCCTTGAGGACGCCGTAGGAAGACAGCTCCGCCTGGAGCGTGGTCTCGCGGCGGTCGAGCCTGGTCTGAACGGGCTTCTGCTCCGCCGCGACGAGCTGATCTACGATGTTGCGGATGTCGATTCCGGAACCGACGCCGAGAGAGCTGATGCCGGCCATAGCGAGGGGGACCTCGGGTTGGAGCTGTCGATACTTCAGTTAAGCACAATGCCGGCACCTGGCCGGCGGGAGCCGGCGCCGACGGCACGCACCCGGGGGTGCGCTCCGGCGGGCCGTCCCAGGCACGCGCTCACGCGCGTTCGCCGAGCAGCAGACCGTTCATCTGCTCGAGGTGCTCGGCCATGCGGATCATCTGCTCGGGGGGGATCTGCCGGATGATTTCGCCGCTCTCGGCGTCTATCACCGACACGACCAGCCGTCCCGAGGACGGATCCTCACGAAATTCCAGGTTGCGTCGAACGGTTTGAAACAACTCCTCGACCTTGCGCGTGGCGTCGGTGACACGCTTCGGATCCACCGGGGCCTCGGTCTTCTGGACCATCTCCTGCTCCGGCCTGGAAGGCGATTGTTCGTTCGAGTTACGAACCGAGACAACCACCGGTCGGGCGCCGTAAGCGCCGCTTGCACCGTCAATGGAAGTCGTCATGCTCGATTGTCCGTTCTTCTGACAGGAATCGGGCGCCCCCGGAGGAGGCGCCCGTCCCGCGTGCTAGCTCCGCTCGCTTACTGGAGCAGGGACAGCACGTTCTGCGGCGTCTGGTTGGCCTGAGCCAGAACCGAGGTGCCGGCCTGCTGCAGGATCTGGGCCCGGGTCAGGGCTGCCGTCTCCTGAGCGAAGTCCGCGTCCTGAATCCGCGAACGGGCAGCGGACAGGTTCTCTGCCGTCGTGCTGAGGTTCGCGATGGTGGACTCGAACCGGCTCTGCACCGCACCGAGGTCGGCACGCAGACCGTTGACGAACTCCAGGGCGCCGTCGATCACGGAGATCGCGTCGCTGGCGTCGGTCTGGCTGGCAACAGAAACCGAGGACACTGCGGACAGCGAGCTCGACAGCGTGCCGCCGGAGACGACCGTGTTGGTCGCATCGTCGCTGCTCACCGTGAAGCTCTGGGAGGAGTAGAAGCTCACCTGGCCGCCAACCACGATCGAGTCCGTGCCGCCGTCGGCTGCGTCGTCGTCGACCAGGGTCTGACCTTCAACGTTGAACACGTCGGTGCCGTCAGCGCCGCCGCCGACGACCGTGTCGATCACGATGTTGTCACCGGCTTCGCTCACCAGCTCGATGCTGGTGCGGTCGCTGGACAGCTCAGCGGTGATACCCGTGGTCGCCGAGTTGTTGTTGATCGCGTCGGCGATGTTGGTCAGGTCGGAAGCGGAAGCCACGTTGGCGGAGATCGCCACGGCGGTGCCGTCCGCACCGGTCAGGTTGAAGCTGACCTGGCCCACCGAACCCGCTGCGAACGTGTCGATGGTGGCGGTCGTGCGGGCGGTGGCCGACACGTTGGTGGACGCCTGAGCGTCGTTCACGGCGGCGGCGATCGTCGCAGCCGAATCCCCGGCGCCAACGGTCACGTTGGCCGTGCCGGCGCTGCCGGAAAGCGTCAGAGCCTGGGAAGCCACGCCGTTGCCGCCAGAGGCGTCCGCGGCGGCCGCCAGTGCGGTGCCGACGTTGGCGATCGAGCTGCCGGTGTTGGCGCCGATGTTGGTGGACTCGGCGCTGCCGATGGACACGTTGATGGTCTGGTTGGCGTTGGCACCGACCTGGAACTTGGCCGAGGTGAACGAACCGTCGAGGATGTTCTGGCCGTTGAACTGGGTCGTGGTGGCGATCCGCTGGATCTCGGCCACGAGCTGGGTCACCTCACCCTGCAGCGAGGCGCGGTCGGAAGCGGAGTTCGTGTCGTTGGCGGACTGCACGGCCAGCTCACGGATCCGCTGCAGGTTGTTGACCGTCTCAGCCAGGGCGCCTTCACCCGTCTGGGCCAGCGAGATCCCGTCGTTGGCGTTCCGCACGGCCTGGTTCAGGCCACGGATCTGCGCGGTGAAACGCTCGGAGATGGCGAGACCGGCGGCGTCGTCCTTGGCGCTGTTGATGCGCAGGCCGGAGGACAGCCGCTGCAGGGAGGTCTGAAGTGCGCCCTGCGAGGAGTTCAGATTTCGCTGCGCGTTCAGCGAAGCGATATTCGTGTTGATTACCTGGGCCATGATGTCGTTCCTGTTGCTGTCGTTGGTCCGGCCAAGCCGGGCTTAACCGGGCATTCGTTGCCCTTCCAGGAGAGATAACGGCAGCCGACGGGAACTCTTTAGGGAAAACGCAGGAAATTGTGGCGGAAAAGTGCGACCTGGTTCACAGGCGGGGGCGCGGCGCGCGAATCGCGCGCCGAATCGCTCAGATGGCGTCGAACAGGGACAGGCGGGACACCCGGACGAAACTCTGCTGGGCGGCTTCGAGCACCAGGGTCTGGAAGTTGAGATCGCTGATCGCCTTGGCGAAGTCCACGTCCTCGATCTCGGATTTGGCTTCCGTCGACAGCAGCGTCACCTGGTCGTGCAGACTGCGCACCGAGTCCATGACGTTCATGCGGGCGCCGATTTCCGATCGGACCTCGAGAATATTCGACATGGCGTTGTCGAGATTGGTCAGCGAGTCGCCGATGAGCTGCTGATAGGCGTCGTCGTCCTCGCCGGTCCCCGGCAGCGACCGAAGGCCTTCGACCAGGTTGCCGATGGTGTCCAGCACGCCCTGCTCGTCCGAGGTCTCGACCACGAATCGATCCCCCGGCCTGGGGCTGCCCTCGACGGTGAGCGCCATGCCCGCCACGGAGATGGGCTGGCCCGGCTCGAAACGGACGTTCTCCAGTCCTTCGACGACGCGCTGGTCGCCGAGCCGGCGTACCGTGAAGTTCGGCAGGCCGCCCGGGTCCTCCTCGAGGGGCCGGAACTCGATGATCAGCCCGCCAGGGTGCAGCGCTTCCAGCGCATCCTGGTCCTCCACCGCCGGCTGGGCGAGCACGCCGGTGCCGCCCGGCGGGTTGTTCGGGTGGGCGCTGGCCACCACGGTGGTCCTGGCCGCCGGCACGTCGACGAACAGACGCTTGCCGGAATCGTTGACCGGCAGCCGGATCGAACCGTCGATCTGCACCGCCCGCTGGCCCTCGTCGCCCTGGTAGCGGATGGCGCCGCTGGCATCGCGCACGAACGGCTCCCGCCCGCCGACGTTGCCGCCGAACAGATAGTCGCCCGAGGCGAGTTTGGTGTTCATGAGCTGCATCAGCTCGTCGAGGCGGGTCTCCACCTCGGCGGCGATGAAAGCCCGGTCCTCAGGGGTGTTGATGGGGTTGCCGGCCTGTACCGTGAGTTCCCGCACGCGCTGCAGCAGATTGCCCGCCTGCTCCAGCGAACTCTCCTCCAGGCGCAGCTCGCTCTCCGCGAGATCGATGTTCTTCTGGTACTGGGCTCGGCTGGCGAGCTCGCGATTCAGCCGCTCCACCTGCACCGCGCCCACGGGATCGTCCGCCGCCGTCGCGTAGCGCCGGCCGGTGGCGATCTGGTTCTGGGTCTTCGCGGCCTGGCGCTGGGTGTCGAGAATCTGGTTCAGGGCCTGGTTGTGAATCTGGCTCGTGGAGATGCGCATCAGCCCACCGCTCCCAGCAGTACGTCGAAGATCTCCCGGGCGACCTGCATGACCCGGGCCGAAGCGTTGTAGCCCTGCTCGAACCGGATCAGGTTCGCCGCCTCCTCGTCGAGGTTGACCCCGGAAACGGATTCCCGGCGGGCCACGGACTGAGCCAGCAGCGCCTCGGCCGCCTGGGTGTCGGCGCGAAGCTGGGCCGTGCGGATGCCCACCTTCTCGACGATGCTCGTGTAGGTTTCCGAGAAGTTCGCCGGCGGGTCGCCGACCGACGGGTCGATCTGCAGGGCGGCCATCGCCAGGGCATTGTGATTGTCGAGGTTGCCCGCGCCGTTGAAGTCGATCGCAAATACGTCACCGGCCTGCGGACGGCCGGACAGGGTCGCCTGCAGGCCGAGGCCGGCCGGCACGCCCTGGGGCTCGTCGGAGAACAGCCCGCCGCCCGGCGAGACGCTGTCGCTCTCGAGCCGCACGTCGCCGTCCATCAGCAGCCGCACGCTGCCGCCCACGGTGACGGTCTGGTAGCCACCACCCGGCCCGGAGCCGTCGAGGGTGACGGAACGCCCGGTCTGGTCCGTCAGCGTGAGGCCCTCGCTCACGTCGCCGGCCACGTGGATCGACAGGTCGTCGCCACGCAGCGCGGTCAGCGTGAGGGTCTCGCCATCGCTGACCGCCCGGATGCCCGCCTGGCTCAGGGCCCCATTGGCGCTGATCGCATCGGCCAGGTCTCCCAGCGAGGCCCCTGCCGGCAGGCTCAGGGACTCGCCGTTCACGGCGACCGTCAACGGCTGGCCGAGCCCGTTGTCCCGCAGGCCGGAGATTTCCACCTGAGTACGCGCCGCCGCGGAAACGCCGTCGACCTGCTCCAGCGCGGCGGCGATCGCCCGTGCGCTCATGCCGGGCGTGATGGCGACGGTTTCCTGCAGGGAACGTGAGCCGAGCGCCGGATCGGCGCGATACACGCTGATCGTTTCCGCCGCGAAGCCGTTCGCCACGGGATCGAGGGTCGCCGTCTGCGCGACGCTGTCGGACAGCGCGTTGCCATCCAGCCCGTCGGACACCAGGAGCTGCAGATCGCCGTCCGGCAGCAGGGCCTGCTGCCCCCCCGGGACGAAGGGCAATCCCCACAGCGGCGGCTCGAGCGGCCGGGGGCTGGTCGGATCCGAGTTGTCGAGCACCTCGTAACTGTTCGGGCTGGTGAACCGCACCAGCAGCGGCGGCACCAGCTCGCCGTCGGCGCCGTAGAGGGGCGCGTCGACGTCGGTCGCCCCCGCCAGCGAGATCGACCCGGTGCCGGTGTTGCCGTTGCCGGCCTGCACCGCCAGCGGGCTGGCGAGCGCCAGATCCCTGGGGTCGCCAATGGCGAGCGCCAGATCGCCCACGCCGTTGCCCGCGGCGCTGATGCGGAACTCGGCGCCGGGGCCGATCTGCCCGGGGCCGATCTCCAGCGCCAGTCCGTCGAAGCTCACCCGGACCGGCCGGGCGTCGCCCACGGCGCCCCGGGCCAGCACGGCGCCGTCGCTGTCGCGGCGGACCTCGAAGGTCTCGCCGCCGGCGCCCAGGAAGCTCACCCGGTAGTCGCTGGCCACGAGCGCAGCCGGATCGTCGATCCGCACCGCCAGGTCCGCGGTGGTGTCGTTGCCCGCCCGGTTCGCCGGGCTGACCCGGGCGGACATGGCGGCGGCCGAGTTCAGGTCGGCGAACAGGTTGCCGCCGTACTCGCCCCGTAGGTTCACGCCCTGGGCATGGGTCTGATTGATCGTTCCGGCGAACGCCAGCGCCAGCCGGCCGAGCTCGTCGATCACGGGCTGGAGGGTCTGGTCGCGGAAGTCCAGCAGACCTGCCAGCGAGCCGCCGTTGACGCCCACGCCCACCAGCGCCGAGCCGTCCCGGTTGCGGACCTGCAGGTCCCCGTCGGCGGACACGCCGAGCCGCTGCACGTTGTTGCCAACCACCAGCGGATGGCCCTTGCCGACGAACACGTTCATCCCCAGCTCGCCTTCCGGCACCGTACGGATGTCGACGTGCCCGGCGAGTTCCCGCAGCAGCTCGTCGCGCTGGTCGAGCAGCGCGTTGGTGTTGCCGTCGCTGCCGGTCATCGGTCCGAGCCGCGCGTTCAGCTCGGCGATGCTCGCCGCGAGCTGGTTGATGGTCTCCACCTCGGAGCCGATCTGCCGGTTCACCGCAGCCTGCTGCTCGCGCAGGCGTCCGTCCAGGCTCTGGAACCGGGTGACCAGCCCCTGGGACTCGGCCAGCACCAGCTCCCGGGCCGGCAGGGAGCTCGGCGAGTTGGCCGCGCTCTGCATGGCCGCGAAGAACGCCTCGAATCCCCGGTTGAGGCTGCTCGCCTCGTCCGCCAGCAGGCTGTCGATCTGCTCGATCTGCTGGCTCATGGTACCGAGCCGGCCGCTGACCGAGGTGTCGAGGCGAAGCTGCCGCACCGCGGCCTCGTCGTAGATGCGCTCGATGCCTTCGACCCGGACGCCCTGAACACCGATGCCCGTGCCCGCGCTGACCTGGGCTTCCAGGTTCACCCGCTGGCGCGTATAGCCCTCGGTGTTGGCATTGGTGATGTTCTGACCGGTGGTCGACAGCGCCGCCTGGTGGGCGCGGACGCCGGACAGGCCGATGTTGATGAGAGAGGAATCCGCCATGACCGTCCCGTCAGCTGCCCATCAACCGGTCCAGGGAACCGATCACCGCTTTGATCTTGCCCGCATAGGCCGGGTCGGTAGCGTAGCCCGACTGCTGCAGCGCATCCGCGAACCGGTCGCGGTCCGCCGCGTCGAGGACATCGCGGTAGCGGTCGTCGGAACGGAGGAACTGCACGTAGTCTTCGACCGCGGCCCGTACGTCCGGGTAGCTGCGGAACTCCGCCGTCTGTACCTCGGCGACGCCGTCGATCACTTCGACGGTCTTCACCGCCACGCGGTCGCCCTGCCATCCCCGGCCGGCCTTGATGCCGAACAGGTTGTGACTGCTGGCGCCGTCCGGCGCGTGAATCATGCGCTGGCCCCAGCCCGTCTCCAGCGCGCTCTGGGCGAGCACCGCCCGGGCATCGAGGCCGAGCCCGTCGAGCACCCGCTCGATCTCCGGCAGCAGCCGCTCGACGAAGTCCCTGCGGTCGGCGAAAGCCGGGCGCTTGTGGCCCGGGCCGCTGCCCGCCGTGGCGGATGACGCTGGGTCCCGGCCCTCGGCCGGCACGCGCAGCGTCAGGGCGCTGGGGCGACTGTCGGCCCGGGCATCGCGGTCCGGAGACCGCTCCAGCGCGGATGACTGGGCCGGGACGCCGGCATCCGCCGGGCGGCGCTCGCCGCGGAGCTGGGCCTCGATGATCGGCGCCAGGCCCATGCCGCCGCTCTCGGACATGTGAATGGCCCACTGCTGATCGAGCATCTCCTGATGCATGGTCAGCTCCGGGCTCGACAGCGGGTTGCCTTCGGCGAACACCGCGTTGGCTTCGCGCATGCTCTTCAGCATCATGCCGATGAACAGGGACTCGAACTGCTGGGCAGCCGCCCGGATGCCGTCGTCGCCGTCGGTATCGATGCGCTGCAGCGAGCGGATGTCGCTGTAGGCGATGCCCGGCGTCGCCGCCGGGCGTTCGAGGGAGGACAGAGCGGACACTAGATCACCACCAGCTCCGCGCGGAGCGCGCCGGATTGCTTCAATGCTTCCAGTATAGCCATCAGGTCTCCGGGCGCCGCGCCGACCTCGTTGACGGCGTTGACGATGTCCTGCAATGCGACGCCGGGCGCGAAATAGAACATCCGGTTCCCTTCCTGCTCCACCTCGACCTCGGACTGGGGCACCACCACCGTGTCACCGCCGGAGAACGGATTCGGCTGGCTCACGGCGAGGTTCTCGGAGATCGTCACGCTCAGGCTGCCGTGGGTGACGGCGGCCGGCGCCACCTCCACCCGCTCGCCGATGACGATGGTGCCGGTCCGGGAATTGATGATCACCCGGGCGGCGGCCGGGGACGCCTCCACTTCCAGGTTCTCGAGGACCGCCAGGAAGCTGACCTTCTGGTCCGGGTCCGCCGGCGCCCGCACGGCGATGGAGCCGCCGTCGAGGGCCCGCGCCACCTCCGGTCCGAAGGTCTCGTTGATCTGCTCGGTGACCCGGCGAGCGGTCGTGAAGTCGCTGCGGTGCAGGTTGAACACGAGCTGGTTGCCCTCGGCGAAGGCGTTGGGGGACGGCCGCTCGATCAGCGCCCCCGCCGGAATGCGGCCCACGCTCGGCACGTTGACCGTCACCGACGAGCCGTCGGCGCCCTCGACGCCGAAGCCGCCCACCACCAGGTTGCCCTGGGCCACCGCGTAGACCTGACCGTTCAGGCCCTTCATGGGCGTCACCAGCAGGGTACCGCCGCGCAGACTCTTGGCGTTGCCGATGGAGGACACCGTCACGTCCAGGGTCTGCCCGGGCTTGGCGAACGCCGGAAGCTCGGCGTGCACGGACACCGCCGCGACGTTCTTGAGCCGGATGTTCTGCCCGGGCGGGAGCTGGATGCCGAACTGGCGCAGCATGTTGTTGAAGGCCTGAACCGTGAACGGCGTCTGGGTGGTCTGGTCGCCGGTGCCGTCGAGGCCCACCACCAGGCCGTAGCCGACGAGCTGGTTGGCGCGCACGCCGCTCACCGACGCCAGGTCCTTCAGGCGCTGGGCGGCTGCCGAGGGCGCGATGGCCAGCAGGGCGACGGTGGCCACCACCAGCGCGTACCGGGATTGGATTGATCTCATCATGTTCAGAACGGCATCAGTGGGCTGAGGAAGAAGCGGCTGAGCCAGCCGGCCTCGTTGCTGTCGGCGAAGGTGCCGGTGCCGCTGTAGGCGATCCGGGCGTCCGCCAGGCGGAGCGACGACACGGTGTTGAAGCCGTCCACGTCCTCGGGCCGCACCAGCCCGCTGATGCGGATGTACTCCTCGCCCTTGTTGAGGTTGAGCCACTTCTCGCCCTGGACGACCAGCAGGCCGTTCGGCAGCACCTCGGCGATGACCGCGCTGATGGTGCCCTGCAGGCTGTTGCTCTGGTCGCTCTCGGCCTCGCCGTTGAAGTCGTTGTCGCTGCCGAAACCGTTGGTCAGGTCCTCCACCAGGTTGCCGAACAGGTTCGGCTGCTCGATGGACGAGTCGCTCGACTTGCTGTAGCTCGTCTCGGCCGACTTGCGGGACGACGTGGACTCCTCCAGCCGGATCGTGACGATGTCGCCGACCCGGTTGGCCCGGCGGTCGTCGAACAGGTAGCGGGTGTGCCCGGCCTGGAACAGGCTGGCCCCGTCGATCTGCTCCGGACGCGACAGTTCGGGATAGGCCGGCCGGTAGCTCGGCTCCTGGCGCACCGGCGTCTGACTGACGCAGCCGGCAGCCAGCGCGGCGACGAGGCCGGCGATAACGGCTCTGATGGCGACGCTCATCGATGCCCCCTTACAGGTTCTGAGTCACGAACTGCAGCATCTGGTCCGCCGTGGACACGACGCGGCTGTTCATCTCGTAGGCCCGCTGGGTGGAGACCATGTTGACCATCTCCTCCACCACGTTGACGTTGGAGTTCTCGAGGTTGCCCTGCAGCAGGCCCCCGAGACCGTTGCTGTTCGGATTGCCGGTCAGCGGCGCGCCGCTGGCCGGCGTCTCCCGGAACAGGTTTCCGCCGATGGCCTGCAGACCCGCCGGATTGACGAAGTCCGCCACCTGGATGTTGCCGAGCTGGGTCACCGTGGTGCTGCCCGCCAGCATGGCCGACACCGTGCCGTCGGAGGCGATGGTGATCGACTGGGCGTCCTGGGGGATGTTCACCGCCGGCTCCAGACGATAGCCCTCGGCCGTGACGATGTCGCCCTCCTCGGAGAGCTGGAACTGCCCGTCCCGGGTATAGGCCAGGGAGCCGTCCGGCATGGCGATCTGGAAGAAACCGCGGCCGTTGATGGCCAGGTCCAGAGGCTGGTCGGTGGCCTGCAGATCGCCCTTGGTGAACACCTTCTGCGTCGCGCCGATCTCGACGCCGGTGCCGAGCTGCAGCCCGGATGGCAGCGTCGTGTCCTGAGAGGACAGGCCGCCCGGCTGCTCCTGGATCTGGTAGAGCAGATCCCGGAACACCGCCCGTTCGCGCTTGTAGCCGACCGTGCTGACATTGGCCAGGTTGTTGGAGATGGTGCGCAGCGAGGTGTCCTGTGCGGCGAGCCCCGTCTTGCTCACCCAGAGTGCTGACATCATATCGAGAAACCTCTTGTAACCTTATGTTTATAAGCGATTTATTGTAGGAGCGATCTCCAGATCGCGATGCCCCCTGCATCGCTGATCGCGATCTGGAGATCGCTCCTACAAGGGCGGTGCCATGGTGCGGCCACGATCGTCACGAGGACCGCAGCAGCTCCGATGCCGCCTCGTCGTTCTGCTCCGCCGTCTGCATCATGCGCAGCTGAATCTCGAACTCCCGGGCGATGGCCAGGATCTCGGTCATCTCGTTGACGACGTTGACGTTGCTGTTCTCCACCATGCCGGACACGACGCTGACCGTGGCGTCCGGCGGCTCCGCCAGCCCGTCCTTGCGCTCGAACAGGCCGTCCGCGGCCTTGACCAGGGCGTCGGGCTCCGGCGCGACCAGCTTCAGCCGGTCGATCTGCACCAGGTTGTTGGGCGCCTGACCGACGGGCTGTACCGTCACCGTGCCGTCGCCGCCGATCAGCACGGTCTCGAACGGCGGCAGCGCGATCGGCCCGCCGTCACCCATCACCACGTCACCCTTGGACGTGCGCAGCATGCCGCCGGGATCGACCTGCAGGCTGCCGTAGCGGGTGTAGGCCTCGGTGCCGTCGGCGCGCATCACCGCCAGCCAGCCCTTGCCGTCGATGGCGATGTCCAGGTTGCGGCCGGTCTGGTCGAGACTGCCCGGCGACAGATCCGTCGCCGGGTTCTCGGTGGCGGCATACACCCGTCCGGCGTAGCCGTCGCCGTACACCTGCATGGCACGCGCCTGGGCGAAGTCGGCCTTGAAGCCGCCGGTGCTGGCGTTGGCCAGGTTGTTCGAGTGAACCGCCTGGGCCTGCATGAGCTCCCGGGCGGCCGACATCGACAGATAGAGGACGTTGTCCATGACTGCCTATTACAGGTTGATGATGGTCTGGGTGATCTCGTCGCTGGTGGAGATCGTCCGGGCGTTGGCCTGGAAGTTCCGCTGGGCGATGAGAAGCTGAACGAGCTGCTCCGAGAGATCCACGTTCGAGTCCTCGAGGGCGCCGGACGTGATGGCGCCCAGGGAGCCCGAGCTCGCGCCGGCGATCACCGGCTGCCCCGAATCCCGGGTCTCGACCCAGCCCGTGTCGCCCACCGGCTTCAGGCCCTGAACGTTGGAGAAGTCGGCCAGCGCGATCTGGCCGAGCGTCAGGCTCTGGCCGTTGGTGAAGCGCGCGTCCACCAGACCCTCTTCGTTGATCGCGAGCCCGCTCAGCTCACCGGAGGTGTAACCGTTCTGGTCCACCGCGTTCAGCGCGAAGCCGGTGCCGAACTGGGTGGACTCGCCGAGCCGGATCTGGAAGTTGGAGCTGACCGGCGGGTCGGCGACCGGCAGCGAACCGCCGAGCAGCTGAGGCAGCGGACCGTCGGCGCCGTTGGGCACGCCGTTGGCATCCAGCGGCGTCCAGTTGGAGATCAGCACCGGGTCGGTGGCGGCCGAATCCAGCGTGCCGTCCTCGTTGAACCGCACGGCGAAGGAGGCCCGCGTCGGGGCCGTGTCCTGGGGAGGCGGCAGGTTGGGATCCGGATCGCCGACCTCCTGGCCGTCCACCGTCACGTGCATGGTCCAGCTGTTCTGCAGGCTGGCCGGGTCGTTGACGTCGAAGCGGTCCTTGACGAAGTACATGGTCATCACGTGCGGATTGCCCAGGCTGTCGTAGATCGTCGACGAGGTCGCGGCGTTGTAGGTGTCCGGGTTGTCCGGGTCGAAGGTGTTCTGCTCGAACGTGGTGTAGGCCCCCGGCGCCAGCGAGCCGAACAGGTTGCTGCCGGCAGGCGCCGCGTTCGCCAGGCTGATGCCTTCGTCCAGGGTGAACTCGACCCGGCCGCCCACCGCCGCGGCGGGGTTGGTGGTGGTGTCGAGGGTCACGGGCAGCCCCTGGGTGCCGAGCACGTCGACGGAGTCGCCGCCGGCGCCGCCCACCACCTGGACCACGATGTCGTTGCCGATCTGGTCGGTGATCACCAGATTGCCGCCGGCGTCGATCTCGGAGCTGACGGTCCCGAGCCCCGGCGTGTTGTTGATGGCGTCGTTCAGAGCCGCCAGGGTCGCGCCGGTGAGGGACACGCCGTTGACGGACAGGGCCAGCGTGCCGCTGGCATTGTTGTAGCCGCCGGCGCTGATCGTCGCCGTGGTGCTGGCCGTGGCGCTCACGCCCTCGACCGCGGAGGAGCCGAATACCCCGGCAATCTCGGCGGCGCTGGCGTTCGCCGAAGTGCCCACCGAACGGACGGTGCCGTCGGGGTACACGACGTCGACGGTCTGGGCCTGGTAGCCGTTGCCGACGCCGGGCTCCCCCGCCACCGTCACGCCGGTCGCCAGGTTCAGCGCGTCGATCACGTCGTCCTCGGCCACGCCCACGTTGGACGCGTCGATGTTGCCGATGGTGATCAGGGACGGCTCACCTTCCTGGGTGGCGTAGAACTCCAGCCGGTCCGGCGATGCCGGATTGCGCCGGACGTCGACGCCGATGCCCGACGGTGCCAGGTCGTCACGGATGTCGGCGATCAGGTCGTCGACGTCCTGCACGTCACTGCCGAGGTTGATCGTCACCGTGCCGTTGCCGGACGACGCCCCGGACAGCGTCAGCTCGAAGCTCGCCGAAGAGCGGTCGCCGACCTGTCCCGTCGCGCCGGTGCCGCCATAGGGGTTGGGCACGGCGCTGGTGGAGCCGCCGCCGCCCGCGCCGAGGGAGATGCCGCCGAGCACGGCTTCCATGTCCGCCAGCGTCACGCCGGTGCCCGGCACCGCGTTGTCGCTGGGGTCGATGCTAACCAGCGAGGCTTCGCCGCCGCTGGTGGCGTAGAACTCAAGGCGCCCGAGCTGGTTCGGGTTCTCGCGCACGTCGATGCCGATGGCACTGCTGGTGAGGTCGTCACGGATGTCGTCGATCAGCCCCTGCAGCGAGGTGATGTTGGAGTCCAGCGTGATGGTCACGGTCTGGTTCTCCGAAGCGTTGCTGGCGCCGCTGAGCTGAACCTCGAAGGTCGACGCCGCGGTTCCGCGGAAGTCGAAGCCGACGATGGCGTTGTTGCCGGTCAGCGAGGACGGCTGGTCGACGCTGAAATCGAACGGCGTCGGCGGACCGGCGGTCTCCAGAATCGACTCCGTCGGCGCGCCGATGCCGGCCTGGGCGACGCCGATCGAGCTGCCTTCGGTGCCGATGGTTGAGCCGACCCGCACCAGCGCCTCTTCGCGCGCGTCGAGGTTCACCGTGGCGTCCACCAGGGTGGTCCGCGACGGAGCGAGGTTGCTGGTCTGCACCCGCAGATCGCTGAGAATCCCGCTCAGATTGCCGTTGGCATTGGCCTGAAAGCCCTGAATCCGGCCGCCGCTGGCCGCCGTGATGTAACCCTGATCGTCCAGTCCGAACATGCCGGCCCGGGTGTAGCTGCGCGCGCCCTGGTCGCTCAGCACGAAGAAACCGCTGCCGTCGATGGCGAGGTCCAGCGCGTTGTCGGTGAACGAGATCGTCCCCTGGTCGAACTGCTGGGCCACGTTGGCCAGCTTGACGCCGCTGCCGATCTGATTGGTGCCCGAGCCGAGCAGCGAGGAGGCGTAGACGTCGGCGAATTCCGCGCGGCTCGACTTGAAACCGACCGTGCTGGCGTTGGCGATGTTGTTGCCGGTGATCCGCAGGTCGGCGGATGCCGCGCTCAGTCCACTCAGTGCCGTGTTGAAGGTCATGAGTACCCTACTCCCTTTCCGAATCCGTTATTGAAGTTCGCGAATTTCCGACAGGCGGACGCTGTCCCCGCCTGCCAGGTTCAAACTGGTCTGGCCGTCCTCGAAGGACACGCTGGCGACCCGCTCGGGAAGCTGCACCGTGAGCTGGGTCGGCTCGTCGCCGGTCAGCGCGAAGGCGCGCACGCCGTAGACGCCGGCCTGGAGCTGCTCACCGGCCTCGTTCTGGCCGTCCCAGCGGAAGCGGACGTCGCCGTCCGGCTGGGGTCCGAGGGGCAGCCTGCGCAGCAGGTTGCCGCCGGCACCGGTGATCTCCACGACGATCTCCGCCTGGGGCTGGTCGTTGACGATGTTGCCCGCCAGACCCGTGCCTTCGGTGAGCGCGCGGTCGGCGGGCGCCAGCACGGAGCGGCCGACCAGCGCGGCCGCCTGCATGGTGCTGGTGGTGCGCATCGCCGCCGCCATGGCCTCCACCGAGGCGTTCAGGTTCTGGATGCCCTCCAGGCTCGAGAACTGCGCGAGCTGCGCGATGAAGTCCTCGTTCTTGGCGGGCTCCAGCGGATCCTGGTTGTTGAACTGGGCGATCATCAGCTCCATGAACTCGTTCTTGCCGAGTTCCTCGCGGCCGGCCGCCGCCGCGGTTCCCGCGGCGAGGCCCAGATCGGTGGTCGATCGGATGCCGTCGACGTTCATGTTCGTCCTCCGCTAGCGGCCGCGACTCACTGACCCATCGTCAGCAGTCGTTCGGCCATGGATTTCACCGTGGAGAGCATCTGCACGTTCATCTGGAACGAGCGGCTGGCGGACATCATGTTCGCCATCTCTTCCACCACGTTGACGTTCGGATACGCGACGTATCCGGCCTCGTCGGCCATGGGGTGATGGGGTTCGTACTTGAGCTGCAGCGGCGCATCGCTCTCGACGATGCCCGCCACCATGACGCCGGCGGCGGCCTGCTCCGTGGCGGCCGCCTGGGGCTCGGCGGAGAAGGTGGCCTCCGCCAGCCGCGCCGCGAACACCGGGTGCCGGGCGCGATAGGTCTCGTCACGGTTGCTCGAGACGCTCTCCGCGTTGGCGAGGTTGCTCGCCGTGGTGTTCAGACGCAGGTTCTGGGCGGCCATGGCGCTGCCCGCCACGTCGAAGATGTCCATCAGCGGCATGCTTATTCTCCTTTGATGGCGGTCATCATTCCCTTGAACTTGCCGTTCAGGAAACGCAGTGACGCCATGTACTGGACCGTGTTGTCGGCGAACGCCGCCTGCTCCACGTGGGTCTCGACCGTGTTGCCGTCGAGGGACGGCAGCGTCGGGTTGCGGTACAGCAGCTCGCCGTCCGGTATCGGCGACGTAGGCTGGATGTGGCGCTGATGGGTGGCACGCAGGGTGCCGGCCTGATCGGCGGCGCCGGTCTGAGCGGCCAGCACCGCCTTGAAGTCGATGTCCCTGGCCTTGAAGTTGGGCGTGTCGGCGTTGGCCATGTTGTTGGCCAGCACTTCGGTGCGCCGGGCCCGCAGGGCCAGCGCGGCCGGGTGAACCCCGAGAGCTGCATCGAATCCGATCTTCGGCACGGTCTGTTCCTCGTCCTCATGTCCGCGGTCGCCCCGGCACCCGCCGGGCGCGAACCGCCGGCGGCGGTGCTCGCGTCATTCGCGCCAGCGCAACCGGCCCGCCAACATCGGGATCGAAATAGCAATCGACGTGCCAACTCCGGCGCCGCCGCGGACTTCCTCTCCGGAACCGCCGGACGACGGGGATTTGGCGCCATCCCGCCCTGCCGGCGACCGGATATCCGTCATCGTCCGCCGGCCGGCGAAGCGGCAACCGCTTGCCGCCCGAACGGCAACCGGCTGCCGCCCATGGGGCGACCGCGGGCGAATCACGCGGCATCTGCTATTAATTGCCGGGTGAAACGCCCGCCGGCTTGACCCTGCCGGCAGCCATCGGACCAGGCATCGCTCATGACACGATCACCAACGTTCAGCCGCCACGCACGAACCCTGGCCCTCGGCCTGTCTGTCTGGCTGGCCATCGGGACGTCCGGAGCCGCGGCGATGGCCACCACCGACCTGCTGGCGCTGGCGGAGGCATTCGCCACCCGCGCCGCCGAGCAGGCGTACCCCGACGGCGAGGTGACCGTGACGATGGTGCCGCTGGACGCCAGGTTGACGCTGGACGCCTGCGACGAGGTGCGGTTCGACCCGACCGGCGACCGGGTGGCCGGACGGATCGCGATCCGCGCCCGCTGCGCCGGACCGGCGAGCTGGGGGATCTTCCTGACGGCGATGGTCGACGTGGTCGTGCCGGTGGTGACGCTGGCGCGGCCGGTGCCCCGCGGCAGCGTGCTGCAGGCGGCGGACCTGACCACGACGCGCCAGAACCTGGGCCAGATCCGGGACGGCTACGTGGTCGACACCGCAGACGTGGCCGGCATGGTGGCGAAGACCACCCTGCGGGCGGACGCGGTCCTCTACCAGCGCCAGCTCGCGGCACCCAGGCTCGTGACCCGCGGCGAACCGGTCACCGTGGCGGCCCGCCACGGCCACGTCCAGGTGACCACACAGGCAATCGCCTTGTCAGATGGCGTCTACGGCGAGCAGGTCCAGGTGCGCAATCCCCGATCCGAGCGCGTGGTCACGGGCTGGGTCACCGGACCGGGACAGGTCTCCACCCGGCCCTGACACGGCGGGCCGCCGAGACCTACCAAAATTCACGATTTGGACTAAAGTTCCGGGAGATGGCGCCGATATCCCGGATATCACACCGGACCGAGCAGCCGCGAGACCACCATGAGCATCGACATTCGCGACCTTCAGAACTCCCGGCAGTTGCCGGGACAGCGAACCGCCCCGGAGGGCGCCGACCAGGCGTCGCCGGCGCGCGGCCGCGCGTCGAATGCCGGCAGCGGTGGCGCGGCCGCCGAGTCCGGTGACAAGGTCGCCCTGAGCGCGACCGCCCAGAGCCTCAAGGCCCTCGCCTCCGCGGTGGAAGCCAGTGACGGTATCGACGCGGCGAAGGTGGACCGCATCCGCCAGCAGATCGCCGAAGGGCGCTATCACGTCGACGCCGGCAAGCTCGCCGACCGCATGATCGACCTGGAGCAGTCGCTGCTTGGCTGACCGGGGCGCCACTGCTGCCGCTCCCGGTGGGCCGGCGGTCGCCGACGCCCACCGCTACCTCGTCGACAGATTCACCGACCTGCAGCAGGTGCTGCTGGAAGAGCGCGACGCCCTGCTGGGGCGCAGCCCGGACCGCCTGGAAACCGTACTCGCCCGCAAGGAGGCGCTCTGCCGGGACATCACCGATCGTCAGCAGACCCTGCTCGGCGCGCTCGGCCCGGATCCGGTGCTGCCGGAATCCATGGGCGACCTGCGCGCTCTGGCCGAGACCTGCCGCAGCGAGAATGCGCTCAACGGCCGCATCGCCAACCGCGCCCGCCGGACCACCCGCCGGCTGCTCGATGCCCTCACCGGCACCTCCGGGGACGACGCCTACGACCGGCCCGGACAGACTCCGCCCCGCAGCCGCGGCACCGGTCACCGCCTCGGCACCGCCTGACGCCCCCGCAGACCGCCGGAACCACCCGTAGGAGCGGCCTCCCGGCCGCGAACAGCCAGATCCAGCCCGCATGGCAACCTCGCGTGGGAGCGGCCTCCGGGCCGCGAACAGCCAACGCAGCCTCGCGTAGGAGCGGCCTCCCGGCCGCGAACAGGTTCATCTCAGACGTCAAAGTCCGCACCACAGCATCGCGGCCGGGAGGCCGCTCCCACGGAAGCGTCCGGCGGATGGCATAGCAGGAAGCGTCTGGCGGATATCCGCAGGAAGCGTCAGCGGATGGCAGCAGGAAGCGTCCGGCGGGTGGCGCCGGTCACACCACCCGGTCGTCCTCGAATTCGAGGGCGACGTTGCCGTTGGTGGCGCCCAGTCGGGCGCGGAAGGCGGGCATGCCGTTGGCGGTGACCGTATGCACCTCCGGCATCGCGAGCGGAATGAAGTCACCGGGCTTCATGGCCAGCACCTCGGACATCAGCATCCGCTTGTCGCCGATGTGGCAGGTCAGGTCGACCTCGACGTCGAGCAGGTGGCGCTGGACCTTGGCGTCCCACAGCGGGTCCTCCTCCTCCTTCTTGTTGACCGCGCTGTCGACCAGCTCCTGATGGGGCTCGAGCATGCCGTAGGGCATGACGATCTGCATGGTCCCGCGGCCGGAGTCGAGGGCGATGTCGAAGCTGCTGACCACCACCACGTCGTTGGCCCGCACCAGGTTCACCAGTGACGGGTTGACCTCGTAGCCGGACTTCTCCGCCCGGACCGGAATGGTCGCGCTCCAGGCCTCGTTCACCGATTCGCGGACGAACTCGAACAGGCGGCCGATGATGCGGCTCTCGCTCACCGAGAACTCGCGGCCTTCGATCTTCACGCGATTGCGGCCGCCGCCGAAGAACTGATCGACGATCTCGTAGATGAACTTGGCGTCGAACACCACCATCGCCTCGCCGGACAGCGGCGGCATGGTCACCAGGTGCACGCTGGTCGGCACGTACAGGGTGTAGATGTAGTCGGAGTAGCGGCTGATCTCGACGCCCGTGGCGGACACGCTCACCTCGGAGAAGATGTACTTCGACAGGTGGGCGCGGAACTCCCGCGACAGCTTCTGGTTGATGACGTTGAGAATCGGGAACTGGCCACGGACGATCCGGTCGCCGGCGACCAGGTCGTAGTCCCGCACCTCGACGTTGCGGCCGTTGACCTCGATCAGTTCGCCGTCCCGGCTCGCCGGGGCGTCGCCATCGTCGACGGTGTTCAGCAGCGCATCGATTTCATCCTGGGTCAGGATGGAATTATCGGCCATGTCCTTCAGCCAACTCTGTCCAGCTTGTCCTTGAGCTGCGCGGGCTGGAAGGGTTTGACCACGTAGCCGTTCACGCCGGCTTCCGCGGCCTCGAGGATCTGCTCTTTCTTGGCCTCCGCCGTCACCATCAGCACCGGCAGACTCTTGAGCTTGTCGTTCGCCCGAACGGCCTTCAGCAGGTCGATCCCCTCCATCCCGGGCATGTTCCAGTCGGTGATGAGCAGCGAGAAATCTCCGGACTCGAGCAGCGACAGCGCGGATGCACCGCCGTCGGCATCGACGACGTTGGTGTATCCCAGATCATTGAGCGCGCTGCGGAGCAGCCGGCGCATGGTCTGCATGTCGTCGACGATCAGGATTTTCGCGTTCTGGTCCATGTGGAACCTTCACCAGTACATCACGGAGTTTAGTTGAAGGGACGCACCCCGCCAGCCGGCGGGGAGACACGGTTCACACCGTCACGCAGGCGATGATCTCGCCGGCGACGGACTGCAGCGGCACCACTTTCTCGACCGCGCCGGCCTCCACCGCCGAGCCGGGCATGCCCCAGACCACGCTGGTGGCCTTGTCCTGGGCGATCGTCCTGGCGCCGGCCTCGCGCATCGCCTTGAGGCCCCGGGCGCCGTCGCTGCCCATGCCGGTCAGCATGACGCCGACGCCCTTGCCTGCCACGGTCTTCGCGACGGATTCGAACAGCACGTCCACCGACGGGCGGTGCCGGTTGACCCGTTCGCCCTGGCTCACCACACAGGCATAGCCGCTGCCGGCCCGGGCGATGGACAGGTGGTAGTTGCCCGGCGCCACGTAGGCGTTGCCCGGCTCCACCGGCTCGCCGTCGACGGCCTCCCGGACCCGCAGAGGCGACAGGCGGTCGACCCGCTCGCTGAACGAGCGGCTGAACATCTCCGGGATGTGCTGAGCCACCAGCACCGGCGGACAGCCCTCCGGCAGCGCCGCCAGCACGGCGGCAATGGCTTCGGTGCCACCGGTCGACGCGCCGATCGCGATCACCCGGCCGGCCGCCGACCCGCCCCGCAGCGGCTTCGGCGGGGCCGCGCCGCCGGCGCGCCGCGACTGCACCTCGTGCCGGGTCAGGGCGGCCAGATTCGCCGCCGCCGCGGTCTTCACCTTGGCGGTGATCTCCTCGGCATACTCTTCGAGGTTGTTGATCACGTCGGTCTGGGGCTTGCTGACGTAGTCGACCGCGCCGATGTGCAGGGCCTCCAGGCTGGTCTTCGCGCCCTTCTGGGTCAGGGTCGAAATCATCACGACCGGGGTCGGCCGCAGGCGCATGAGATTCGACAGGAACGTCAGCCCGTCCATGCGCGGCATCTCGATGTCGAGGGTGACCACGTCCGGATTGAGCGTCTTGATCTTGTCCCGCGCCACGTAGGGGTCGGGCGCCGTCCCCACGACGTCGATGTCGGGGTCGGACGACAGTATCTGGGTCAGCAGCTTTCGGATCAGCGCCGAGTCGTCGACGATGAGTACCTTCACGGCCATCAGAACAGCTCCACGTCTCCAGTAACCTTCTTGGTCTCGATTACGCGCTGATACCCGAGCTCCTCGACGGCGATGGACTCGCGGCTCTGAGCCGGCAGCTTCTTCACGCGAACCCGTCCCGTGAGCACGTCGTAGTAGACCTTCCGGGGATGCGGTCCGGCGACGTCCTCACCGGCGATGAGGAACCCTTCGCGCTGCAGATACTCCCGGACGAAGGCGATGTTGCGGTCGCCGATGTCGGTCATCTGCGCAAGAATCTTGCCACCGCCGACGATCTTGACCTCCAGCCGGGTACGGTCCGCGCCCAGCTTCAGGATGTCGTTGATCATGTGCTCCATGGCGTAGGAGCCGTAGCGGTGCGCGAGGTCGACGTCCGTGTGTCCCCACTTCTCCCGGTTGTTGTCCGGGAGCATGAAATGATTCATTCCGCCCACGCCGGCCTTCGGATCACGAATGCAGGCCGACACGCAGGAGCCGAGCACGGTGACGATCCATTCACCGCCCCGGGTCACGTAGTACTCGCCCGGCAGGATCTTGGCCACGTAGGAATCGAAATCCGGCTTCCAGAACCGGCGCACGTGCTCGAAACCTGGAACGACCCGTGGCGCTGATACTACTGCCATGACTGCTACTTCACTCTGCTGTATATCGTTTGTCCCAGACTCCGGAAACGCGTGCAGACCCGCTGCAGGTTCTCCGAGTGTCCGATCACCAGGTGCCCGCCGGGCACGAGCGCGTCCGCAAACCGGTCGAACAGCGCCCGCTGCACGTCGTCGTCGAAATAGATGACCACGTTGCGGCAGAAGATCAGGTCGAAGGGCTCGTCGAAGGGCCAGTCGCCGAGCAGATTCAGCGAGCCGAACCGGACCATGTCCCTGACGTCCGGCCGAACCCGGACCTTGCCTTCGTTGCTGCCGCGGCCGCGCAGGAAGTGACTCGCCATGCGCGTCTGGCCCAGCGCGCGCACGGCGTCCAGGCCGTACACGCCGCGCTGCGCCACCGCCACGCACTGGGTGTCGATGTCGGTGGCTTCGAGGCCCAGGCTCACCCGCCGGGCCGGCGCCCCGCTCTCGCGGAACACCATGGCGATGCTGTAGGGCTCCTCGCCGGTCGAGCAGCCCGCCGACCAGATCCGCAGCGAACGGCCCGCAGGCGCCGAATCGAAGAACTCCCGGAGGAACTCGAAGTGGTGGTTCTCGCGGAAGAACGACGTCAGATTCGTGGTGATCGCGTTGACGAACTCGCCGAGCTCGGCGTCGAGATTCTCGTTCAGGTAGGTCCAGTAGTCGCCGTAGCTGGCGATTTTGAGCGCCCGCATGCGCTTCTGCAGCCGGCTCGACAGGAGCTGGCGCTTGTTCTCGCCCAGCTTGATGCCGGTGTGCTGACGGACGATGCCGGCAAACCGCAGATGGTCCTGCAGAGAGATCAGGCGTCCGTCGTCGACGGAGGCCTCCTGCGCTGCGGCCATGTTCAGAACAGCTCCACCGACCCGCGGGCGGCGGAGTTCTCTCCCAGGTGCCCGAAGGCATCCTCACCGGACACGCCGCGCTCGATGAGCTCGAGCAGCGCGTGTTCCTCGCTGTCACTCAGGACCGACCCGATCTCGCAGTCCCGGCCGTCGCGCAGCGCACCCAGCAGGGTCGCCACGTGAGCCAGCCGCTGGTCCGTGATGTCGTGGACCTGAACCGCGCGCAGGCCGTCGCGGATCACCGACGCGGCGGACGCGCAGTCCCGGATCACGGACTCGACCTGCTCCGCCTGATCGGCCGGCGCCGCGGCCTTGAGCTGGCGGCAGCGCCGTTCCACGTCGCCGAACAGGCTGGCCATGTCGGAGAACACGTGGGTGATGGTGTTCATGGCGTCGCCGTTCTCACGAACGGTGAGCTCCAGCAGTGCGCGGCAGTAGTCGAGCGTCTTGTCGCCGGCTCCAGGTTGTGTCGTACTGCCCATCAAAACCTCTGAAGGTGCGCGCTATTGAAGGTTCAGCATCGGCGCCAGACCGAGCAGACGCGCGCTGTCCGCCATGGCATCGGGAACCGACTCCAGTTCGAAGGACTTGCCGGCCGCCTCGACGTCCCGCCTGGCGGCGACCAGCAGCTGAAGCCCGGCGCAATCCGCCGTGGCGACCGCGGAGGCATCGACCCGGACCGTCTTGGCCCGTGCCGACCGGGTCCGGATCTCGCCGAGCACGTCGGCCACCGCCTCGACGGTAAACCGTTCCGGCAGCTCGATGTGCGCACCGCTCTTGCGTTTGGTCGCCATGGCCTCAGTACTCGGTGACGATATGATCCAGATCGAGCAGGATGATCATCTTGTCATCCACCGTCGCCAGTCCTTTGACGAACCTGGTCTCGACCGACGCATCCAGCTCCGGCGCAGGCCGCACCTGGTCGTGGTCGATGTTGTAGACGTCGGACACCGCGTCCACCACGAAGCCCATGGTCTTGTTGCCGTCGGGCGTCTCCATGCGCACGACGATCACGACCGTCAGCTTGCCGAACTCGCGCGGCGTCATGCCGAAGCGTCGGCGCAGGTCGATCACCGGGATCACCGCGCCCCGCAGGTTGATGACGCCCATGACGTAGTCGGGCGTGTTGGGGATCTCGGTGCACTTCTCCCAGCCCTTGATCTCCTGCACGCCGAGGATCTCGACGCCGTACTCCTCACCGTCGAGCATGAACGTCAGGTACTGGGACGCTGCGCCGTCGACCCGCACGGCGACGCCGTCGCCGCGGGCGACAAGCTCCTCCGGCACGCTGGTCTGCTGTGATGACTGTGCACTCATCGTCGTTACCTCATGCTGCCCGGGGACCGGAAACCCTGAGGGTCCCCGCGGTATCGAAATCGCCCTGCCGCCGCGCCATGCGCAGCAGGCCGGGAATGTCCAGAATCAGGGCCACGCGACCGTCGCCGAGAATCGTCGCCCCGGAGACGCCGGCGACCGGCCGGTAATTGGATTCGAGGCTCTTGATCACCACCTGCTGCTGGGCGAGCAGGTCGTCCACCAGCAGCCCGATCTTGCCCTGCCCGCTCTCGACGAGGACGAGCAACTGGTCCCGGGTGCGCCCGGTGTCCGGCACCGGGATGTTGAACAGCTCCGTCAGCGCCACCACGGGCACGTATTCGCCGCGAATCCGGTAGAGCTGGCTGCGATCGGCGATGGACCGCAGATTCGCCTCCTGAAGCTGGATCGACTCGAGAATCGACACCAGCGGAATGATGTAGACCTGACCGCCGACCCGGAGAAGCTGACCGTCGACGATGGCGAGGGTCAGCGGCAACCGGATGGTGAACGTCGAACCCCGGCCCGCCTCGGAGGCGATGTCGACGTGTCCGCCGAGCTCCAGGATGTTCTGCTTGACCACGTCCATGCCGACGCCGCGCCCGGACACGTCGCTCACGGCCTCCGCCGTCGAGAAGCCCGGGTGGAAGATGAGCTGATGGATCTCCTGATCGGAGGGCGTGTGCTCCGGCGCCACCAGGCCCTTGGCCCGCGCCTTCTCGAGCACCCGGTCGCGGTTGATGCCGGCGCCGTCGTCGTGAATCTCGATCACCACGTCGCCGTTGGCGTGGTAGGCGCAGAGCTCCAGCGTGCCGCGCTCCGGCTTGCCGGCCGCCAGCCGCACGTCCGGCGTCTCGATGCCGTGGTCCACCGCGTTGCGGACCAGGTGCACCAGCGGGTCGCCGATGCGCTCCATGACGGTCTTGTCCAGCTCGGTGTGCTCGCCGCGCATCACCAGGTCGAGCTTCTTGCCGAGCTTGGCCGTCAGGTCGTGAACCATGCGGGGCATGCGGTTGAACACGTTGGAGATCGGCACCATGCGGATCTTCATGACGTTTTCCTGCAGCTCGCGGGTGTGCCGCTCGAGCTGCAGGAATCCCTCACGGAGCTTCTCGAGGTCGCAGGTCTCGATGTTCTCGCCCATCTCGCCGAGCATCGACTGGGTGATCACCAGCTCGCCGACCAGGTTGATGAGCATGTCGATCTTGTCGATGCCGACCCGGATGGACGTGGGCTCGGTCGGCGGCGCCTTGCGCTCGCTGCGGGCCGGGGCCCGGGCCACGCTCTCCGGCGCGGCGGCTTCCGCGCCCGCGGCGGATTCGGCCGCCGGCGCCACCGGTGCCTGCGCCACGGTCTCGGGCTCCGGGTCGCACGCCGCGTCCCGGTGCTCGATCTCCTGAAGGTCGATGCTGCAGACGTCCTCGACCCAGTCGAAGGCCTCCAGCACCACGTCCGGATCGGACTCGGTCTGCAGCCGCAGCTTCCACGACAGATACAGGTTGTCGGGTTCGAAGGCCTCCAGCGCCGGCAGGCTGTCGGCGTCCACTTCGACCTCGAGCTCGCCGAGGTCACGCAGCGCCCGCAGGATGTGCAGCGGGTCGTTGCCGGTCTTGAACAGCTCCAGGGCCGGGTGGAAGTCGATGACGTATTCGCGCAGCGCGACCGGGAGCGCGCCGGTGTCGGCCGGCTGGGTCACGGGCTCCGCTGCCGCGGGCTGCTCGGGCGCCGCGTCCTGCGGCGCCGGCTCGGGGTCGGCGGCTTCCGCCGTCCCGGTCGAGGCGTCGCCGGCGTCACCGCTGGCGGCCTGCAGGAACGCCTCCAGGCTCGTCTTGGTCTCGCCCGCGCGGTCCGCATCCGCCGGCTGTCCGGCCTTGGCGGAACCGAGCATGTCCTTGACGCAGTCCACCGACGACAGCAGCAGATCGATGAGGTCCCGGGTCACCTTGATCTCGCCGTCGCGGACGCAGTTCATCAGCGTCTCCATGACGTGCGTCGTCTCGGCGATCTCGGAAAATCCGAAGGTCGCGGAGCCCCCCTTGATCGAGTGGGCCGCGCGGAAGACGTTGTTGATCCGGTCCGGATTGTCGGCGTCGAAGACCATCTCCAGGAGCTCGGACTCCATGGCTTCGATCAGCTCGTCCGCCTCCTCGAAGAAAATCTGGTGGAATTCCTCCATGCTCATAGACGATCTCCCGCTTCCAGGCGCCGACTCAGTGCGGAAGCACCTTGCCCACGACTCCCAGAAGCTGATCGGGGTCGAACGGCTTCACGATCCAGCCGGTGGCCCCGGCGGTCTTGCCGGCGGTCTTGGTCTCCGCCGACGACTCCGTCGACAGCACCAGAATGGGCCGGTAGGTGTAGCGCTTGAGGTTTCGCAGCTCCTTGATCAACGTGATCCCGTCCATGACGGGCATGTTGATGTCGGTGATGACGAGGTCGAAGTCCTCGGCGTCGTCACCGGCGATCTTCAGCGCCTCGGCGCCGTCCGGCGCGGATTTGACGCTGTGCCCCGCGCTCTTGAGGGTATAGGTGACCATCTCCCGCATGGAGCTGGAATCATCGACGACGAGTATGTGAGGCATAACGGTCTCGTTCCATCCGTAGAAGCAAATGGAGTATAGACAGCAGGACGCTGCGCGCCGGCAGCCGGACCGACGACTCCCGAACGGGAGCGTCAGACCGAGGCGCAGTTCTCATTCCCAGATGATTTCGCCGTCCCGCAGCACGAAATGTCCGCCGGAACTCTCGGTCCGCAGCGCCAGCACCTCCTCGCCGAGTTCGACGGTGACGCCCGGATAGGCGCGCTGCTTGAAGGTGACGCCGGCGTATTCGGACTCGGCGGCTTCGGCTTCGATGTCGTCGATGCGGACGTCCACCTCCACCGTGCGGCGTTCGAATTCCTCGATGGTGCGCCGGACCTTGTCGATGAGTTCGCTGCGGTCACCTTCGCCGTTGGCCTGGCCGGCCTCCATGTTCGCCAGCATGAGCTTGAGCTGTTCCAGCTTCGCCACCAGTTCCTTGCGCTCCTGCAGGGCCGCTTCCCGCCGCGCCGCGGTCGCCTCGGTGGGGCCGGCGCCGACGAAGGTCTTGACGCTGGCCGGCGAGCCGCCCGACTGGGCGAACACCCCCAGGCAGCCGTGGGTGCGCCCGCCGACGATCAGCCCGTGGCCGCCCTTCTGACCGACGAGAACCCGGCCGAGCGCCAGGGTCTCGCAGTGATTGAGGTACTCCTTGACCACCACGTCGACGCCCGCCCGCACCTTGACCCCGGCGGCGAAGCCGGCATGCACCGAGCCGTCCGCCGTCACGAGGATGTCCCGGGCGCCGCCGTTCATGGCCGCCTCCGAGCCGGTGATGCCGCGGGCGACCGCCAGGTCGCCGCCGGCCTCCAGATAAGCGTTCTCCGAGGTGCCCTTGATGGTGATGTCGCCGGTGGCCTTGACCGTGACGCCGGCGGACACGTCCTGCTTGACCAGCACGGAGCCGTCGAAGTCGACGTTGCCGGTCCTCAGGTCGACGTAATCCATCAGCAGCGTCTTGTCGACGCGGATGCCGCCGGCGATGGGCACCGGATGACCTTTATACTCCGCGACGAACAGCGTGGGATCCTGCTCGTCCGGCAGCACGCCGGGCATCTCCCGGGGCAGTGGAATGTCCTTGCCGTCCCGGGCCGATATGGCCTTGCCGAACACGTCGCGGCCGGCGATTCCCTTGGTCGGCGGATGGCGCCGCATGAGCGGGGTGCCGGGGTCGACGATCACGAAGTCCCGCACCGAGTAGTGATCCACCCGGCCGTCCTCGCTTTCCCTGGGCCGGGACACCTCCTGCTCCAGGTCCACCAGCAGCTCGATCCGGCTGTCGCTGCCGGACTTCGGCGGCAGCCCGTGGGCGACCACCAGGTTGCTGACGACCTCGTCCGCCAGGGCCTGCTGGATCGCGGACGAGGACACCAGGTCCTCGGCGATGCCGGCCTTGGCCAGCGCCGCCCGCAGCCGGCCTTCCGTCACCGGCGCGCCGCCGTAGACCCGCGTGGTGGACAGCAGCACCTGCAGCTTGTCGGCCGTGGGGGACACCGAGATCTCCGCGTCCAGCCGCCGGGCGATCTCGTAGTCGCCGAAGGCCCGGGACTGGAGGTGGCGCACCATCGTGGCGACGGCGTTGGGCTCGAAGCTGAAGGTGGCGAATCCCTCCTGCTCCAGCCGCGCCTGAACCGCCTCCGGGGTCCACATCGCGCCTTCGGCGGACTCGCTCACCCGCGCCGTGAGCACGTTGGACTCGTGATCGAACAGCAGCTCGAGGCACGCACCGACGGGCGCCGCCACGTCCTCAGACGTGACGCCGTTGGTGTTTTCCTCCTCTTTCCGGCGCTCCTGGTCCATCTCGGGGCCACACTCGGCAACCTTCATCTAGACTCCAAGTGTAGTTCACAGCCAGTCCCGACAAGTCGGGGCACGGGCCGGATGTTCCAGCACGTGCTGGCAATCACGACCTGGCGCTGTTTGAGCCGGCGGCCCTAAAGATGTACCGGCCCCGGCCGACAGCCCACAGGATCGGCGTCCGTGCGGCCGGCGCCACGCGCGCCGGCAGGAACTAGGCGGAACGGCACAACACCCTGCGCACGGTACGGCGCCTGGGTCGGGAACCAGACAAGGAGGTACCACGGTGTACAGAAACATGACCATCAAGGGTCGCTTGACCATATTGCTGGGATTCCTGTCCCTCATGCTGGTGGCCATTGGTGGCCTCGGCATCTACGGGATGAACCAGAACAACCACGGGCTGCTCAACGTCTACGAGGAGCGCACCGTACCCACCTCCGAGCTGGCGGACATCCGCACGCTGATCATGCGCAACCGCATGCTGGCGCTGGACGCCATCAACGACCCGGCCACCGAGGTCATCCGTGACAGCGCCGCGGACATCGAAGCGAACCAGGCGCGGATCTCCAGCCTCTGGAACAGCTACCGCAGCGGCGACATCAGCGAGCGTGAAACCGAGCTCGCCACCGAGTTCGAGGCCGCTCAGCGGGTGTTCGTCGAGGACGGCCTGCAGGCCACGATGGCCGCCCTCAAGGCCGGCCAGCTCGAAACCGGCTTCAACACCGCCTTCGAGGTCATGGAGCCCGCCTTCGAGCCGGTGCTCGAGAGTGCCGACGCGCTGATGACCTATCAGATGGAACAGGCCCAGGCCGAGTACGAGGCCGCCACCGCCCTGTTCCAGACCATCCGCGGCATCACCATCGCAGCGGTCATCGTCGCCATCGCCCTGGCGAGCCTGGTCGGCTACCTGATCATCCGGGCCGTCGTCGTGCCGTTGAACGAGGCGGTCCGCGTCGCCAACAACATCGCCCAGGGCGACCTGACGGACGAGATCCAGGTCTTCACCCGGGACGAAACCGGCATGCTGCTCGACGCCATGCAGCGCATGAGCCAGAAGCTGAAGGGGCTGGTCCGGGAAGTCACGGAGTCGAGCCTGACCGTGGCATCCGAGGCCAAGCAGATCGCCGCAGGCAACATCAGCCTGTCCCAGCGGACCGAGGAGCAGGCCTCTTCCCTGGAGGAGACCGCCTCGTCGATGGAGCAGATGACCTCCACCGTCCGGCAGAGCGCCGAGAACGCCGGCCATGCCAACAACCTGGCCACCGAAGCCCGGGAGTCGGCAGAGAAAGGCGGCGCCGTGGTGGCCCGCGCGGTCGACGCCATGAACGAGATCAACCGCTCCTCCAAGCAGGTCGCGGACATCATCGGCGTGATCGACGAGATCGCCTTCCAGACCAACCTGCTGGCCCTGAACGCCGCCGTCGAGGCGGCCCGGGCGGGCGAGCAGGGCCGCGGCTTCGCCGTGGTGGCCTCCGAGGTCCGCAACCTCGCCCAGCGTTCCGCCAGCTCCGCCAAGGAGATCAAGGAGCTGATCGAGGACTCGGTGCAGAAGGTCACCCAGGGCGCCGAGCTGGTCGAGAACTCCGGCTCCACCCTGAACGAGATCATCGAACGGGTGAACAAGGTGACGGAGATCGTCGCCGAGATCGCCGCCGCCAGCGAGGAGCAGTCCTCCGGAATCGAGCAGGTCAACAAGGCCGTGATGCAGCTCGACGAGCTGACCCAGCAGAACGCCGCCATGGTCGAGGAAGCGACGGCGTCGAGCCAGGCCCAGGCCGACCTCGCGAACAGTCTGCACGCCCTGGTGAGCCGCTACCGCATCAGCCGCGAGGACGACTTCGAGGCCGCACCGGTCGCCACGCAGACTTCGTCCTCCCACGCGCCGCGTCCGGCACCGGCCCCCGCCCGGGCGGAGCCGGAGCCGTTCGTCGAGCGCCGCGGGCCGAACCGTCCCTGGTCGGGCAAGGCCCAGAGCGCGACGCCGGCCAAGCCGGCCGCCAAGCCGGCGGCGGCCACCGGCACCGACGACTCGGAGTGGGAAGAGTTCTGAGCTGATCCGACCCACGGCGG
>MDTG01352440.1_pt1 | contig 29351 bp, 28 predicted proteins | sample 811421 | NCBI WGS metagenome assembly MDTG01 (sample SAMN05326645, study PRJNA326480) | marine metagenome | isolation source: seawater | place: Pacific Ocean: South East | collected 2011 | reverse complement strand
TATTTGAAGTGGATGAGAATTCCTGCCCTAATGCAAATTACATAATGGAAAATGGTTTTTATCTTCCATCTGGAAATAATATTAAAAATGATGAAATAGATATAGTTTGCGATAAAATAATTCAAGCAAATAAATGAAATCAATTCTTAATTTTGGATTAATAGGTGTAGGATCTTTTGGAATTAAAAGAGCCCGTTCAATAATTGAAAGTGCAAATGCAAATTTAGTAGCTATATACGATAATGATAAAATTAAATGTAAAAAAATAGCAGATGAATTAAAAACTCAAGTATACGATGAAAATGAAATATTTGAAAATAGTAATATAGATGTAATTTGTATTTGTGCCCCAAATAGTTTTCATAAGGACTACATTAAAAAAGCTATAAAAAGTAATAAACATATTTTTTGTGAGAAGCCACTTGTTAGAAATTTACAAGAAGCAGAAGAACTTATAAATTTATCTCAAAGTTTTAAGAAAAAAATTCAAATTGGTTCAAATCATAGATTTTTTGAAAGCGTTATATTTGCAAAAAAATTAGTTGATGAAAATACCATTGGTGATATTTTATCATTCAATGGTCGAATTGGACACAATGGTGAAAGATTAAAAAACTCTTGGTTTTGGAAAAAAGAAATAAGTGGTGGTGGAACGTTACTCGATAATGGTTGTCATCTTTTAGATTTATCCAGATATTTTTGTGGAAATTTTGACTCTGGCATAGGAAGTTTCAGTAATTCTTATTGGAAAGATATAGAAGTTGAGGATACAGCAAGTGCAATTTTTAAATCTAAAGAAGGTGTTACAGCAACAATTTTTTGCTCATGGCGTCTATTGTCTGGATATTTTTTCTTCGAATTAAATGGTTCCAATGGATATATAAATGTAGATGGTAGGTTTGATACACACGGCGGGGATAAAATTTACTGGTCTAAGAAAGGAGATAATAAAATTTTAAGTAAAGATTTTAGTCACATAAAACCTAACTCTTATAAATTAGAAATAGAAAATTTTGTAACAACAATTTTAAGTAACGGAAATTGTTCTCCTTCATTAAAAGATGGTTTTGAAATAATGAAAATGATTAGTTATGTTTATAATAAATAAATAAAATGAGTGTTTTTAATAAAAATTACTCATCTTTTTATGATGATTTATACGTTCATAAAAATTATTTCAGTGAATTTAAATTATTACAAAAAATAATTGATAAATATAAAAAAGATTCTAAAAATATCTTAGAATTAGGTTGTGGAACAGGATCTTATACTAAATTTTTTCTCAAAAATAAGTTTATAATAACAGCAGTAGACCAAAGTAGATACATGCTGACTATAGCAAAAAAAAAAAATAAAAGTCCAAATGTAAACTTCGTTAAAAAAAATATACTCAATTTTAAATCTAAGAATAAAAAATATGATGTGATTGGAGCTTTTTTTGACGTTATAAGTTATTTCAAAAATAAAAATCAATTTAAGATTTTTTTAAAAAATTCGAATAATAATTTGAATAAAGGCGGATTATTAATTTTCGATTTTTGGAATAAAGATGGAGTTATTAAATTAAAGCCAGAAAATAGATCTAAATTTTATAAAAAAAAAAATTACGATATATTAAAAATTACTAATCCTAAATGGTTGAAAAGAAAAGATAAGGTATTAGTAGAAACAAAAATTTTTAAGTTTTTTAAAAAAACAAAAAAAATTATTATTTCTGACGAAAAACATGAAATGTTATATTTTCAACTCAATTTCATTAAAAGGGAATTAAAATTAAATAATTTTAAATTTTTAAAATGGTTTGTATTAAATGGGAAAAACAAAAAACTAAATAGTTCTTGGAGTATCATGGTAATTGCAAAAAAAATAAATTGATGAAAAAAAAAATTGCATTTTTTATTGACTCACAAAAAAACGCAGGCGGCGCATTTCAAGAAGCTCAATATTTAATAAAAAATATCTTAAAAAAAAATGTAGATTTTGAAATAGTTATAGTATCACCAAATCAAATTGATATTTCTAAAGTACAAATTCTAAAAATAAAATTAAATTTAATAGACAAAATTAATTGTTATTTAAGGGTAAATAGTTTTTTTTTCCATAAATTTTTTAACAAATTCTTTCCAAAAAATAAATTTGAAAAATTTTTTGATGATAATAAAATTGACTTAATTTTTTTTCTGAATGCATCCCAATATATACAATATATTGAAAATATAAATTTTATAGTAAACATACCTGATGTTTCTCACAGAAAAAATCTAGAATTCCCAGAGATAAGAAATAATTCTGAATTTGAAATAAGAGAAAGGATATACAAAAATTTTTTACCTAAAGCTTTCTCAATAATTACAAATTCTGAATCTATAAAAGAAGACTTAATAAGGTATTATAAGTTAGATAATAATAGAATTGATATAATTTCACATCAACCTAGTGAACAAATTACTAACTTTCAATACGATAAAAAAAAAGCAATGGATATTAAAAAAAAATTTGGATTACCAAAAAATTATGTATTTTACCCAGCTCAATATTGGGCTCACAAAAACCACAAACTTATTATAGACTCTATTAAATTTTTAAATGATAAAAAAAAACTTGATTTTTATGCTATATTTTCAGGACATGATAAAGGTAATTTGAAATATTTAAAAGATTATTGTAATCGAATTAATATATCAAAAAATGTTATATTTATGAATTTCCTGGAAGAAGATGATATGGGATATTTTTACAAAATGTCGTCATCCCTTGTGATGCCATCATACTTTGGTCCTACAAACATTCCTCCTTTAGAAGCCTTTTTTCTCGGTGTACCATCAATTTACCTTGATAATCATTTTAATAGGCAAGAATTTGGAGACTCACTTTATTATGTAAAGCCTAATAATGCAGAACATATGGCACATGCAATAAATTTAGTTAAAGATGACCACAAATTAAGGGAAAGTCTAATTAAAAATGGATATGAAAAACTAGATCAATTGACAAAAAATAAAGCTGAAAACTTGTTACCAGAAATTTTTAATCGATATTTTAAAATACAAGAAACCTGGAAATAAAATTTTATTATGAAAGTAGTTATTTTATGTGGGGGTAGAGGCACTAGATTAGCTGAAGAAACAAAAATTATTCCTAAACCACTTGTTAAAATTGGAAAGTATCCAATTCTTGAGCATATAATTAATTATTATAATAAATTTGAAATATATAATTTTATAATTGCTACTGGGTATAAAGGAAAATTGATAGAAAAATATTTTAAAAGTAAAAGTAAAATAAACAAAAAAAACAAAATAAAAATAGTCAACACTGGTCTCAATACTTTGACTGGGGGTAGACTTCTTAAATTAAAAAAATATTTAAAAAATGATAGAAATTTTATGCTTACTTATGGTGACGGATTATCAAATGTGAATATTAAGAAAAGTTTGAATTTCCATAAAAGACATAAAAAAATTGCAACCTTAACAGCTGTAAGACCTCCAGTTAGATTTGGTGACTTGTCTATCAAAAACAATAATGTTATAGATTTTCGAGAAAAAATTCAGTCAAATTTAGGATGGATTAATGGTGGATTTTTTATATTCAATAATAAAATTTTTTCTTTTTTAAAAAAATATAATGAAATGTTAGAAAAAGAACCTATGAATAAACTTGTTAAAAAAAAACAAATTAAAGCATATAAACACTTTGGTTTTTGGCAGTGTATGGATACTATGAGAGACAAAGAGCTTCTAAATAAAATTTTTAAACAACGGAAAGTTCCTTGGATTTAAATCTTACAAGTTTTTATAAAAATAAAAAAGTCATGATTACAGGAGTAACTGGCTTCAAGGGATCTTGGCTAGCACAATGGTTGCTCATTATGGGCTCAAAGATCATAGGTATTGGCTACAGTCCAAATAATAATAAACGACTTTTTAATCAGTTAAATCTAAAAAATAATATAAAACTGATGAATGCTGATGTAAGAAATTACTCAAATTTAAAGAAAATAATTGTTAAAGAAAAACCTGAAATAATATTTCATTTAGCAGCACAGCCGATTATTTCAAAATCATATGATAATCCTAGATACACATATGAAGTAAATAGTTTAGGAACACTAAATATAATAGATATAATTAAGTCTGTAAAAACAGTCAAATCAGCAGTTTTTGTAACATCAGATAAATGTTATGAGAGCAATAACTCTACTATCGGATTTAAAGAGAATGATAAACTTGGTGGAGTTGATCCATATAGTGGATCTAAAGCTTCAGCTGAAATAATAGTTAATACTTATTATCATAGTTTCTTCAAAGAAAAAAATAGTATTGGTGTGGCGACAGCAAGAGCAGGAAATGTGATTGGTGGAGGTGACTGGTCTAAAGATAGGTTAATTCCTGATGCTATTAGATGTTTAAAAAAAAATATTATAATACCTATCAGAAATCCAAAATTTAATAGACCTTGGCAACATGTTTTAGAACCCATTAATGGCTATTTGTATTTGGCAATGAAACTTTATAAAAACCCTAAAAAATATTCAGGCCCCTGGAATTTTGGAACTGAACTAAACACAGTTACTGATGTAAAGGAAGTTATTCGAAGAATAATTGAATGTTGGGGTAGTGGAACATATAAAATTTTTAATAAAAAGAAATTTTATGAACAAGCTAATCTTCAATTAAATATTTCAAAATCTAAAAAAATTTTAAAGTGGAAACCAAAATTTGATATTAGTGAGTGTATAGAAACTACTGTGAATTGGTATAAAGATGTATTAATTAAAAAAAAAAATGTAAGTATGATTACGATTTCTCAAATTAAAGATTTTATGGAAAATGATAAAAAAAAAAAAAATTAGGGTTATTAGACAAAAAAAAGGGAACATAATTAAATTTTTTGATTTTAATAAAATATTTTTAAAAAAATTTGAAGAAATATACTTTTCAGAAGTAAAAAAAAATTATTTTAAAGGGTGGAAATTGCACAAAAAAAGAAATCAAATAATGACAATAAGCGCAGGTACAATCGATTTTTTTTTTAAAAACAAAATTAATGGTAAAATTTCCAAAATTCGAATGTCATATCCAAATAAAATATTTCTATTATTTATTCCAAAAAATACCTTTTACAGTTTTAAATGTTTAAGCAAAAAAAATGCAATGATAGTAAATATTATAGATGAAAAAATTATTTAAAAATAAAATTATATGTTTTGATATTGATGGAATAATTTGTAATACAAAAAAAAATAATTATAAAAAATCAATTCCAAGAAAAAAAAATATATTATTTATAAACAAGCTTTATAGAGATGGTAATTATATAAAAATTTTTACATCTAGATATATGGGTAGAAGTAAAGAAAATATTCCATTAGCAAAGAAGAGAGCACTATCTTTAACTAAAAAACAATTAAAAATTTGGGGTGTAAATTACCATAAATTGATTTTAGGTAAGCCATCATATGATTATTTTATAGATGATAAGGCCTATAATTCAATCAAGGAATTCATGAACAAAAATGTCTAACGACGAAATAATTTTTTCTGTTATTATACCTACTTTTAATAGAGAAAAATCACTGGATAGAGCAATAAATTCTGTATTAAAACAGACATTTAAAAATTGGGAGTTAATTGTAGTTGATAACTTTTCAAACGATAATACGATTAATCTAATCAATAGTTTTAAGTCAAATAAAATTTCTTTTTATCAAATTAATAATAATGGTATTATTGCAAGATCAAGAAATTTTGGGATTAGTAAGTCACTTGGCAAGTATGTTTGTTTTCTTGACTCTGACGATTGGTGGGATGCAAATAAATTAAAGTCTGTATACGATGAAACAGTTAAAGGCTATTGTTTTATTTACCATGATCATAATTTGTACTCACCTAATAAAATAATAAAAAAAAGGAAAATTGATACCTTTAATTATAAAAAACCAATATTTCAAAATCTTCTCTCTTTTGGTCCTTCATTTGCCACATCATCTGTTTCAATTAAAAAGGATATATTCAAAAAAATAAATTATTTTGATGAGCGAGTAAATTACATTGCCTGGGAAGACTGGAACGCGTGGCTTAAATTTTCAAAAATAAATGAGAGTTTTATTCGAATACAAAAAAAATTAGCAACAATTACTAGCGATGGTAATAATTTTTTAAATGATAAGTTAAGAATTAAAAATAATAATTTATTTATTGAGCATTATATTAGCAAAGATCAAAAAATACCGAATTGGTGTATATACAGTAATATGAAAGCCCAATATAATCTCAAATTAAATGATGAATTAAATTCAAGTTTGAAAATAATTAATTTTAAGAAATTAAATTTTTTTCAAAAACTAAGATATTTACAAGTATTATTAAGCAAACCTAATTAAAGAATTTTTCTTTTAACTTTACGAGCAAAATAATAAATAGATTTGTTATTTTCGATTTTGTTCCTAATTATTTGCTCAGATTTTATTTTTAAAAAGTCTATCCAATAATTTGCAGAATTAAATCTATAATATTTAAAATAATTTTCTAATTCTGATTTAGTTCTCGAATTACCATTATCACCATATTTTGTAACATATGGTGTGAAATTAGGATATAAACTGGGGACATTCACTAGTTTTACTTTCATAAAATTTCCAATTAATAAATCATCAAAAATATTATTTTCAATTGAGTACATTAATGAATTTCTAGGTACTTCAAATCGAATCCCCTCTTTTTTTTCTGAAAAACTCAGCCTAAATTGGTTTGAACCTACTTTAAAATCTAAAAAACCAAATTTTTGTTTTATTTGATGAAACTTTTCAAAATATAATTTCAGCTTTTTTTTGTCACCGTTCTCGAGTTCATCATTCCAATCATCACCAAACTTGTTTGGGCTCATACCTTCCTTTTTATTTTTTTTTGGGTTTATTTTTTCATAATCCTTTTTTGAAATGTCCCAATTAATAAAAGCAGGCAGCAATTCTCCAGGTTTATTATCAAAGTTTTGATAATGACAATCTAGAGGTGTGCAGTAATTATTCATATTTTCTGAGTCTTTCCTTATATATTGATGGAATGCTGAGAAAGGTATTGCGTAATTACAATTCCATTTTTTCATGTAATAAGAGTAGGATTCGCCACATGGTTTTTTGTCTGCAGCTAAAGGCAAAATAAATTCATTGTGATGATTATAAAAATTTATCATATCTGCATCACCCCAATTAATTAATTTTAATAAAAACTTATTTTTATAATTACTTAAAATTTTTCTAATTTCTCTAGACCACCCTAAAGCTGAACCGTCATTTAAATTAAAAATTATATTGTCTTTATTTAATTCAACAAGAAGAGACGAGTCCTGATTCCAGTCAGCAAAAGACTTAATTTTTATATTTTTTGAAATGTTAAACCAACTATTACTTCTAAGTTTGATTGTATTATATTTTTTTTTTAAATCGTTGTAAATTCGGTCACCAAAATGATCTGCAACCAAAAATGTTTTATTTTTAAATAAATCTAAGGATTCAGGATCAATGTGATCAGGATGTCCATGTGAAAGCCAAATATAGTCACAGGATAAAATATTATTTAATTGATTTCTTGGTATATCATAAAGGTGCGACCAACTTCCGAAGTAAGGGTAGCCATTAATCCAAGGATCTGTAGTTAATAATGGTTTCTCGTCAAATACTGTTAATGTTGCATTTCCAATTGTTTCAAAACCGATCATTATCTTAAAATTAAAAATTTATTGATTGAAAGTACATCCATTTCTGTCCTCAAAAAACAGTTAATAGCTTGATCTGGTGTCATTACTATTGGTTCATTTTCATTAAATGAAGTATTTAGTAATATTGGGACTTTTGTAATTTTAAAAAAACAATTGATCAAATCATAAAAATTTTTATTCATATCTTTAGTTACACCTTGGACTCTTCCAGTTCCATCAACATGAGTTACTGATGGTATAATTTTTTGTTTTTCAATCATTATTTTTTCTACAGATGACATATAGGGATTTTCTTTTTTACTTATGAACCATTTATTTTTTTCTTCTTGTAGAATAGCTGGAGCAAAAGGTCGAAAATTTTCTCTTCTTTTAATTTTTTGATTAATTATTTCTTTAATATTTTGAGAGCATGGGTTAGCTAATATAGATCTGTTCCCAAGTGCTCTTGCTCCAAATTCCATTCTACCATTAAAATTACCAACAATTTTATTTTCAGCTAGCAAGCTTGCTAAAACTTGATTAAGTTTTTCCTCACTTTCAAAAAAATTTACTTTAAAAGTTTTCTTATCTATCATAGTTTCAATAACTGTCTTTGTATATTCAACACTGTATTTATTTCCTAGGTAAGGTGATTTTAGGTTTGATAATGATACTTTTTCATATTTATTTTTTTCAACAAATAAGGCAGCGCCAATAGAACCACCTCCATCTCCTGGTGCATAGGGTATAAAAATATTTTTAAAAAAATTTGACTCATACAATTTTTCATTTGCTAATGAATTTAGTGCACATCCTCCTGCATAAACTAAATTTTCAGAAATTTTCAATTTTTTTGCCTCATCAATTATATTAAATAATTTTATTTCAAATACTTTCTGAGTTGAGGCGGCTATATCTTTATGAATTTGTTTAATATCGTCGGTTTTAAGGTTTTTAACTTTTAATAAGATTTCTAATTTTGTATTGTAAAGATCATTTTGTTTAGGTATTCCTTCAAAATTATAAAAATAATCGTTATTTGTATGATTAAAAAAATCTAGATTTAATTTTAAATAATCATCATTTAAAAACAAATTATCCATTAATAAGTCAGCAAATATTGGCGTTCCAAGTGAAGATAATCCCATCAATTTATATTCATCTCCATAATTCTTAAATCCTATAAATTGAGTTAATGCCTCATAGAAAACACCCAATGAATTTGGAAAAAGATATTTTTTAACAATATCAATTTTTTCTTCTTTGCAATTACAAATTGAGATACTACAAAAATCTCCAAATCCATCAATAGAAATACCAATAGCATCTTTAAATCCAGATGGATAAAATGCAGATGCAATATGTGATATATGATGATCTATGTAATGAAACTTTATTTTATTTGAAAAAACATCTGGGTATAAATGGTTATTTAAATCTTTTTTGATATTAATTTTTTTTTTAAGCCTTTTTACAATTTCATATTTTTTATTTCCAAAAATATAATTTTTTAAAAAAAAAAATGATTTATCTTTAAAGTTTGATGTTGGGTTTGTATTAATTGCCACATCAGTTATATCTTTTGGTTTGATTTTTGCATATTTTAAGCATTCTTTAATTGAATTTACTGGTAATCCTGCCCAATGTTTTTCTCTATTAATTCTCTCCTCTTCAATAGCAAATAGTAATTTTCCGTCTTTTATAATGCATGCTGATGAATCTGCATGGTTAACATTTAAACCAAGTGTTAATCTCATAAATTATTGGTTATGTTTTTTTTTGATCTCTGAACTAATCCAAGAATAAGTTTTTGCCAATCCTTCGGATAAAGAAAATCTTGGTTCCCAATTTAGTTGACGTCTAATCAAATTATTATCACTATTTCTACCTCTAACACCTTTTGGTTTATCTAATTGATAATTCCTCTTGACTTTTTTATTTGCAATTAACTCAATTTTGTCAATCATTTCGTTAATTGATACTTTCTCTTCGCTACCAATATTTATCGGGCCATGAAATTCAGAATTAAATAATTTCAAAGTTGCCTCAACACAATCATCAATATATAAAAAAGATCTTGTTTGTTCACCATCACCCCAAACATCAATATTTTCTTTATGCTCAATTTCTGAATAAATAATTTTTCGGCACAGAGCTGCTGGCGCTTTTTCTCTTCCACCATCATAAGTTCCATGTGGTCCATAAATATTGTGGTATCTTGCAACTTTTACATCTAGACCATAATCCTCTAGAAAATGTCTACACATTCTTTCACTAAAAAGTTTTTCCCATCCATAACCATCTTCAGGATTCGCTGGGTAGGCATCATCTTCTTTAAGACCTGAAACATCTGCTTTGTCTTGTAAATCTTTATTATAGGCACATGCGCTCGATGAAAAAAAATATTTTTTTATTTTGTGATCCTGGCAAGCCATTAGTAAATGAGTGTTCACTAAAACTGATAGCATACATAGAGCTTTATTATTTTCAATAAAGCCCATACCTCCCATATTACATGCCATATTTATCACTTCGTCCATATCTTTTACCATTTTGATACAATTTTCTCTTAGTGACATGTCTAACTGAAAATTTTCAGATCCATCAAAAACTTGATACCATTCATCAAAATTTTTAATGTCAACAGCTCTTACATGATAACCTTTCTTAATTAATTCTTTAACTAAATGGCCACCAATAAAGCCACCCCCTCCTGCAACTAAGATTTTTTTCATATTTTGCTAATAAACATTGTTAATTAAAATTATATTTTATAATAAAGCTTCAATGGCTTTAAATATATCAAAAATAAAAAATAGTCTATCAGTATTAATATTGTGTGGAGGTGAGGGCCAAAGATTAAGGCCATTGACTAAAAAGATACCAAAACCGTTAGTTAGGATTAAAGATAAGTCTATTCTAGAATACATCATTAATCACTTTTTAAATTACAAAATAAAAAATATATACATAGCTTCAGGATATAAACATGCTTCAATTAAAAACTTCGTCCAGAAAAAATATAAAAACAAAAATATAAATGTTATAAATACTGGATTAAAAACTAAAATTAATCACAGAGTTAATGAGTGTGCTAAACATCTTAAAGAAAACATTATTTTGTGTTATGGTGATACTCTATTAGATATAAATTTGAATAAATTAATAAAATACTATCTTAAAGATAGTACTAAATTTATCGTATCTAGTTATGAGTTAAAATCAAATTTTGGAATTTTATATTCAAATAAAAATAATATTGTAAAAAAATTTAAAGAAAAACCCAAACTTGGTTTATGGTTTAATGTTGGATATTTTATATTTTCTTTTAAGTATTTAGAATATTTAAGTAAGTTTAAAAACTTTGAAAACTTTTTAATATATTTATCTAAAACTAATAAAATGAAAACTTTTAAACATAATGGCAAACATATTACGGTAAATACTATTTCTGAATTAGAAGATGCAAAATTACAAATCAATAAATTTAATTAATGAATAAAATAAATTTTTGGAAAAATAAAAATATTTTAATCACAGGTGTTGCGGGATTTGTTGGATCCAACCTAGCTAAAAATTTATCAAATTTAGGGTCAAATGTGATAGGTATTACTCAAAGAAAAAATAAAAAAAACTCATTATTATTTTATGAAAATATAAATAAAAAAATTAAAATCTTTTATTGTGATATTACTGATAAAGAAAGAATAAATAAAATTATTAAAAAGCATAAAATTCAAATTTGTTTTCATTTGGCAGCCCAGGTTGAGGTAGGTTTAGCCAAAAAAGATCCATATGGAACTTGGGAAAGTAATGTAAGAGGCACTTATACTCTTCTTGAATTATTTAGAAAAAATAAAAAACAAATTAAAGCGATTATTATAGCGTCCTCAGACAAAGCTTATGGAGAATATGGATTGAGTAAGATGCCTTATAATGAAAAATATCCCCTTAAACCTATTTTTCCGTATGATACATCAAAAGCATGTGCAGATATGATCGCGAAGACATACGCATCAAAATTATTTAACCTTCCAATAATAATAACACGATTTTCTAATATTTATGGTCCAGGCCAATTAAATTTTACCGCATTAATACCAGGTTTAATCAAGTCGTGTATTTTTAATAGCAGATTTAAAATGAGAGGGAATGGTAAGAGTATTAGGGATTATATTTACATAGACGATATAGTAGATATTTATAGAGTTTTAGCAAAAAATTTATATTTAAGACCTAAAAAATATTCAGGGGAAGTATTTAATGCAGGGACTAATAACCCATATAGAACAAAGACAATTTTAAAAAATGTATTTAATTTCAAAAAAAGAAATAAGGAACTGTCAAAAATAAATAAAATAATAAAAAAAAATACAACCTCAGGTGAATTGCAAATTCAATATATGAATTATAATAAATTAAAAAAAAATTTTGGTTGGAAACCTAAATATGAATTTGAAAAAGTCTTACCCGAAGTCTTTAAATGGTATGAGGATTATTTCAAAAAAATAAGTCCATGAGATTTGCAATTGATTTTGTTGGAACAAATATAGGGAGTGGGACTAAATCGTATAGTTTAAATTTTTGTAACGAATTACACAATTTTAAAATAAAAAATAAAATAGTTTTGTTTGTTACAAAAGATTATTATAAACAATTAGATTTTGAAAAAAAAAATAATCCACATATTCGTTACATTATAAAGCCAAATTTTTTTTCAAATATTATTTTTAGATTAATTTGGATGCAATTTATTCTACCTTTTGAATTAAAGTATATGGGAATAAATAAATTGTTTTCTCCAATGAATATATGTCCTATTTTTGCAAAAATTTTTCGAATAAAAATTATTTTAGCTTTGCATTCAAACCTACCATGGAAGTTTTTTGATTTAATGCCAGGTAATCAATTCCGAAATTTTTTAACAAAAAAACTGATGGAAATTTCAATCTACGCTTGTGAAACGTTAATAGTAGATTCTAATTTTGCAAAAGATGAAATATCAAAAATTTTAAAAATTAAAAAAAAAATAGTTGTAATTTATCTTGGAGTCGATAAGAAATTTCTTTCACCAGATCATTCCAAAAGTTTTGAAGAAAATTTTAATTATTCTCAAAATTATATTTTCTCAGTGTTATCGTGTGTGAAATATCATAATATTTTAAATCTATTAAAAGCCTTTAAATTATTAATTGAAGAAAATTTAATTAAGATTAAATTAGTATTAGTTTTACAAATACTAGATAAAAATTATGCTAAAGAAATTTTTGAATTTATTACTTTGAATTTTAAGAATAACGAAGTTAAAATATTTACAAATCTTAACAGCGAAAAATTGAAAAATCTTTATAAAAATTCTGAACTATATTTATTTTCCTCATATTGTGAGGTATTTGGTTTAACTTCATTAGAGGCAATGTCGCAGGGATGTCCAGTTTTAATTTCTAAAACCTCTGCATTGCCAGAGATCAACGGAGAAGCGGCTGAATATTTTGATCCAGATGATGTTTTAGATATTAAGAAAAAATTAAATAGAATCCTCACAGATGATAATTATAAAAAATTATTAATAGAGAGAAGTCTCTTACATCACAAAAAATTTACTTGGAGTTTAAACGTTAAAAAAACATTAAACGTTATAAATGATCTTTAATTATTAAAAATTATCTGTAAATAACATCAAACCATAATATTTTCTTATGTTTAAATTCACTAAGATCCATGTTTCCAACTGGGAAAGCGTCAATCCAGCCGATATAATAGTTAAAATCTTGAATGTTTTGCTTAGTGGGGACTCTATACCATCCTATACTTTTAACATGTTCATAAGGATTATTTATAAAATTTGTATCATTTATTCTAATAATATTTTTATTAAAATTAAATAATATAAGTAAAGCTAAAATCGCACCATAAAAATTATTTTTTATAAAACCTTTCCTAATTAATAAAAATAAGCAAATAAAAAATAAAATAAATATTAAATGGTGAAATCTAATAACAGGAGATTTTAAGAAAATAACTATATTTGAAATTAAAAGTAAAAAGATTAAAATATCATCGAAATGAAAATTCTGTTTAATATATTTTAATCTTGATGATATTATCAATAAGATAAATACAAAAAGAGAAGTCAATACAAAACTATTAAGCTCCTCAAAATTTCTTGAATACCAAGTATTAACCCAATTATAACTCTTAACATATTGACTTGGGTTTAAGTCACCATTGTATATATTAAAACTCTTTGATAATAATTCCACACCAAGTAAAATATTTGAAGCAATGTCTTTACTGCTCCAAGATACTGTTGAAATACAAGTGTAATCTAATGGATAGATTAAACAACCACTTATTAGAAAATTTTTAAAAATTATGCAAAAAATAGCAAAATAAAAAATAAAACCATTTTTTGAAATAAAAAATGAATAGCAATTATTCTTGAAAATAAAAAAAATGGGTATTAATGCACAAGATATAAATGTTATTTTTATAGAAACAATAAATAAACTTATAAATCCAATAATCATAATAAAATTATTATTTGCTTTGTGATTTTTAATGAAAAGATTATTAAATTTTAAATAAAAATAAATTAGGAAACAATATATAATTATACTAGGTCTATCTAAACCAAACTCCTTTAATCTTGTGTATTTTACCAAAAAAAAAAAAATAAAAAATGATGCAATGAGTATTAATTTGCTTTTATTTTTATTATCAAAAACTTCATATGTGAAATACGATAAACATAGAAATAAGATAATTCCATTCAAAATATGAATATCTTGAAGAAAAGTATTATTAAAATTTAAGTAAGAGTGAAGTATTAGCCATATTGATGAATATCCATAATGATTATGTAAAAAATTAGATCCAATTATATAATTGCTATTATCAGAATTAATAATTGATCCACCATGATAGTGATTTAAATCGTCTGAAAAACCACTTCCATAAATATTTAATATGCTTAGTAACAAAAATGTAAAAATATAAATATTTAACTTAATAGTGGACGAAATTTTAATCTCATTTCTAAAATAGTGTAAAGTTATCAAACTAAATATTAGATTTATATAAAGTAGATAATCATTTAATGGAAAAAAAAAGTTTAAAATCACCGCTAAAAAAGCAGTAAAAATTAATCCTAGAATAGAAACTTCAAATATATTTAAATTCAAATTAGAATTTTTTCCTTCAACAGATAATTTGTAAACTATCAATCCATTTGAATAGATAATTATTAAAAATATTAAATAATGAAAAGAAATTTCAAGCATATTTTTTTTTGAGAATAATTAGAAGTGTAAAATAAAAGAACAAAAATAAAATTAAGGACAAGTAAGTATTAAATAAGTATTTTGAAATTAAATAAGGTGATATTGCAATAAATATATAAGGGATAAATATATATTTTTTATTAAATAATTTATTTAAAAGATGGTGAAAATGGTTTTTATCACTAGATAATGGAGACTTACCTTGTATAATTCTTTCAATAGTAATTCGAGCAGTATCTAAGGTAGGCAGCAATACAATTAAAATTATCTCATCAAAAAATATGTTTCCTTTATTATAGGTATCTATAGCCAATAAGTATAAAACTATGGATATAAAACTTACTCCTGAATTTCCTATAAAAATTTTTCCTAAAATATTAGGAATAAGTAAATAAATTAAACTTAAGATCATTGATAAATAAAAAATATTAGGGTTGCTATTACAAATTAATAGTACAATTAAAAAATATAAAGATAATGAAATGCTTATACCATTATAACCATCTGCAAAATTTAAGGAGTTGTAAAAAAAAAATATACAAAATATTGTAAAAAAAAGGTAGCCTTCGTTTAAAAGTATTGATTTTGGCAAATCTTTAAATACTAGTGTCTCAAAATAAAGATTTGGATCTAGAGGTATAGTTATAAACAATAAAAAAATTAAAATAAAAATTTTTGTTTTAGCGTTTAAATTAATTCTGTCGTCAATAAGGCCAACAAAAAAAAAAGATGAGTATAAAAATATTAACAAAAGTAAAATTTTAATATTTATAATTGAAAGATAATGTAAAAAAATAACTGATGAAATTATATATGGGAAAATAATAAGACCCCCTACGCTAGGAATAGGAATATCATGTGCTTTTCTTAAATTATCAGGAATATCTATTAAATTTAATTTTTTACCGATTTTATACCTATATTTGTAGGCTACGAAATTAGCAATGAGAAAAAATAAGTGAAAAATAATTTCATTCATATATTAAGTAAGTATTTACATTAATAAAGTGATAAATTGTGTACTATAATTTTACAAAACATAAAGAATTTTTTTTTCTTGATTTATTTGTATATTTAATTCCATTCGCAATAATAATTGGAAATCTAGCTCTTAACACCATAATTTTTATTTCTATTGTAATTTTTTATTTTTTAATTTTAACCAAAAAAAAATTCTTAGATAATTATAAAATTTTTTTTTACATATTATTTATTTTGATTTCATTTTTTCTTTTAAACTTAATATTTTCTTACAATACTAAATTAAGTTTAATAGCTTTAATAAATTTTATTAAAAATTACTCGATGTTCTTAATAATTCTATTTTGTATTTCAGAAATAGATTATTTTAAGGAAATATTTACTAAAATACTATTTTTTTTAGTAATATTTGTTTTATTTGATGTTACATTTCAGCATTTTTTTTTAGTTGATCTTTTTGGTTATGAGATAAATTCATCTCATGGAAGAAGGTTAACTGGTCCTTTTGGAGATGAAAGTGTTGCAGGTACATTTATTTCTAAATTATTCTTTATTTCAACTTTAGCTTATATAAATTTAAGTCTTTTCAGAAAAATTTTAATTCCTTTAATGATGGTATCTTTAATTATAGTGATTTTAACTAATGAAAGATCTGCAAGTATTATGTTTTTTTTTACACTGTTAATTTTTTTTATTTTCTTTAATAAAAAATTTTTATCAAAATTTTTAATAATTATAACTGTATTTGTAATTGTATTTTCACTTTTTAATAATAATACTGGATTAAAAAATCATTTCTTAGACGTTCCCATTAAAGCATTTAAAGATAATCACCACAAAGCACATTATTTAACTGCTATAGAAATTTTTAAAGAACATAAAATTTTAGGATCTGGTGTAAAGACTTTTAGGGAGATTTGCAAAAAAGAAAAGTATGAGCTAATAAATTCAAAATTTTCTAAAAATCGTTGTTCTACTCATCCACATAATATTTATTTTGAAATTTTATCAGACACAGGTTTCTTAGGTTTGATAATTTTTTTTATATTAAACACTTATATTTTATTTTACTTGATTATAAAATTTTATGTTCAAGAAAAATTGAAAGTTGAAATTCTAATTTTGTTTTGCAATTTCTTTATATTATTTTGGCCGTTGCAAACCACAGGTGCTTTCTTCTCAACATGGAATGGGACTTTCTACTGGATTTTCTTTTCATACTTTTTTTATTACAGAAGAAAATTAACAGTCTAGTTTATACAACTTACTTTCTCTGTAATTTTTAAAAAAATAAATTCTTCTTGAATTATAATTAAATTTCTCAACCTCATTGTAATTTTTGCAGTTAACGTAATTTTCCATAAAATATTTTAATGAAACCGTATCCTTAGTATCCCAAAGAATATAATTAGCTTTATCTTTGTTCTTTTCATAAAATTTCTCATCAATTCTTACAGCGAATTGAGAATAATATACAGGTATAACATTATCAGTATGATAATTATCGTTTAAATTTGAGAAAATGAGTTCATCTTTATAATTAGTATTTATATTTTCTATAATTTTATAGTTTGTATCTAATAAACTATTAGTTATTATTTTCTTATCCAATAATTTAATCGAAACAAAAAAAGTTAATAATGATAATGGGGTAATTAATACTACTAATAATATTAAACCTATTTTTAAAATTTTTAAAATGTAAGCGAATCTATCAACATTTGCAAAAATCGAAGTTAATATTAAAAGAGGTAAAAACCACCTAGATTGAAATGTTTGTATTGAAATGACAGCTAATACAAAAAACAATAGTAGAAATTTTAAATTTTTCTCTTTTTTAAAATCTATTGTAAGTATAAATATTAATCCAAGACCTAATGTTTTAGTTATATCAGAGAGAGAAAGTGGAATAATTAATTTTAAAGGTAAAAGAAAATTTTTTAAAAGAGTATTATCAATATTATCTGTTTGATCCATCCTTATATTTGAAAGTAAATTTCTATAATCGTTAAACCACCCATAATTTTCTGGATTTATGGAAAATAAAACTAAATAAGGGTCAGCATAAATATTATTTTTTATTATATATATAGGAAGATAGCTTAAAAATAGAAATGCGATTCCACTAAAAACATAAATCATTCTATGTTTAAATTTTTTTAAAATATAAAGAGACCAAAGTCCGAGAATTCCTAAATAGGGGATAAATGTAAATTTAATAATTACACAGAAAATATTTAAAATTAGTAAAACAATTAAAATTTTTAATTCAATATTTTTTTTTTCTAAATATAAATAAGCCAAGCTATAAGTCACTATAAAGCAAGGTAACATGAATAACTTTTGACTAGTTAATAAACTGGTTAAGTATGGGCTAGCAATTATTAAATATATACTTAAAATCCCAGAACCAATATTATATTTATTTTTAATGTGAATATTTGCAACCAATATAAAAATTAAATAAAGAAAATTAGTATATCCTGATATTTCTTCAAAATTTAGTTGTAATGCAAATGCATTAATAAATTCATGTCCACCAACAATTATATAATCTAACCAAGTGTTTGAATAAAAACTACCATTGTTAATTTTCTTTGCAATTGCTAAGTGATAACGTAAAGAGTCTTCATCAAAAACAGGAAATAATATTAAAAATGAGTATAATATAAGTACAAGCAGAATAATTTTATGCTCATTAAAAATTGAAAAATTTATATTGAGTATTATTTTTTTAATATCTTTAAATAATATTAAAAAAGAAATCGTAATCGCTGCAGTAATTACGTATGCTACGTACCTGCTGTCTACATTTAATATAAATAGATAAGCAAAAATTAAGTATATAATAAAAAAAAAGGATGAAAAAATAAATAAGTTTATTAGGATATTATTTTTTTGTTTAAATAATATTAAATTTATCTTTTCTGTTATTGAATAAAGTGTTAAAGAAAAAAGAAATAATATTAAATATTCCATAAAGCTAATTAAAACTTTTTTTAAATGAAAACAATACTTATATCGGGTGGAGCTGGATATCTTGGAACCGCATTAACACAAGAATTACTAAAAAGACATAAAGTAATAGTTTACGATATGTTTTATTTTCCATGGTTATTAAAAAACAAAAATAAAATTAAATATAATAAGAATTTAAGATTTATAAAAAAAAATATATCTGATGTAGATTTAAATGATTTCAAAAATGTTGATATTGTATGTGACCTAAATGGGATATCTAATGATCCATCTTCAGAATTAAATGCAAAACATACCTGGGAACTTAATTATAAAAATAGGTTAAAATTTGCAAAATTGGCAAAGAAAGCTAATGTTTTTAGGTACATATTTAATTCCACTTGCTCTGTTTATGGGTTTAATAAAAATACCGTATATGAAAATGGTAAAAAAAATCCTCTTAGTACATATGCTAAAGCTAATTACAAAGCTGAAACAGAAATTATGAAATTAAAAGATAATAAATTTAAAGTAAATTCACTCAGAAACTCAACACTGTTTGGTTTCTCAAATACCATGCGTTTAGATTTAGTCATAAATATTTTTGTTTACAATTTAATGAAAAAGAAAAAAATATATATTGATGGAGATGGAAAGCAATTTAGACCTTTTATTGCGGTAAATGATATTATAAATATTTATAGACGAATTATTATTAATGAAAATTTGCCATCATTTATTTGTAATTTGGTATCATTTAATGCAACAATTCAAATCTTGGCACAAAATATTAAGAAAATATTAAAAGCAAAAGATGATCAAATTCTTTTTAATAAAAAAATGGTAGATAAACGAAACTATAAAGTTGGTTCAAAAATTTTTAATAAATACTTTGGAAAAAATTTTAAATTTTCAAGCTTCAAAACTGAAATAAAAATGTTAGAAAAACAGATGAAGATGAATAATATTATTAATAATAATCAAACCATCAGAATGAAGTTTTATAAGAAAATTTTAGCATAATATACATGCAGTGTTTAAACCAAACTCAAAATAATAAAATTTCTTAATTGATAAATTAGTTTTTTTCGACAGACTGTCATATTCCTTCTCATCATAATACCTTTTGTGCTCTGCAACCAATTCTGCATTTATTATTTTTAATTTGTAAGCCATAAATTCTAAAATAAATTTAGATTTTTTACCTGGAGCTGTAAGAAAAAAGACTCCATTTTTATTTAGTTTTAACTTTAAAATATTTAAAACATTTTCAGGGTGGTCAAGATGTTCAATAACAGCTGAAAGTATTATAATATCATAGTAACCATCTTTAATAATATTTCTCAAATATTCTAAATCGTTTTTATAGTTTATAAATTTTATATTATCACTTATGAAATCATTTGAGACTCTATCAACTAATGTTATTTCCCTACACATAGCGTATTGTTTAGCTAATTTTTTAAAATCAGAACCACAGCCAAAATCAAGAATTTTTTTATTTTTTAGTGAAAAATTTTTGTTTAATTCATTTGATCTTAAAAAAGCTATTAACTTGTCAATAGGATTATAAGAGTTAATATACATGATCAGATTAATTTATGTATGAATTTGTTTATCATTCAAATTATTTTATAAATTTTATATCCAGTTTTTTTACCTTATTTATATTTTTCATATTTAGTATTATAGTCTCTGCATTATTTGAAAAAAATAAAATAATATTTTTTTATCAATACAGATTAGCAATTATTTTTATATCTATTGTTATTATATATACTTTTTTATTTAATATTTTAATTTTATTTCAGTTACAAAGTTACTTTGACAAATTATATATTTTTCTCATATCAATTAAATTTATAACAATAATTACAAATATTGAACAAATTAGGCTATTCATAAAAAATTTATCTATACCAAAACTTAACTTATCTGAAAAATATACTTTTTTTGTATTATTTGTTTTTTTATTAATCTCATTTCTACCAATTAGTGATGCTGATAGTATTGCAAATCATCAGTATTTCGCGACATACGTTTTTCTTAATGGATTAGATAATTTTAATATTGATAAATATTATGAGTTTTCATCTTTCTCTAATTCTGAAGTAATATTAATTTTTTCTCCTATTTTAAAATCAGATAATTTTGGAACAATTTTAAATATAACAACAATAATTTTTTTTTTCTTTTTAAATAGAAAAAATAAAAATTCTCTTTTTTTATTTTTAATCTCATGCCCGTTAATAATTTATTTTATTTCTACTCAAAAATTGCAACTTTTTTTTGCATTCTTATTTTTAATGTTATTTATATTAATCCATGATAAAAAAATAAAAAGTAAATTAGAAATTTCTATTTTTGTATTACTATTATTTTTCTATATTTCAGGAAAACTTTCTTATATTTTAATTGGAGGGCCTTTATATATTTATTTTTTTTTAAAAGAGATAAAAAATTTTAAGTTTATTTTACTAATTTCATTCGTTTGTTTTGTATTTACTATATTTCCGATTCTTTTAATAAAATATTATTATTTTGGAAATCCATTTGCTCCATTTTTTGATAGTTTTTTTAATAATGGGAGACTTTCGATGGAGTCTTATGCATTATCTTTAAGAAGTTCTGAAGGTTGGTTGTTAAACCCATCTAATTATTTAATATATTTAAAACCTTTTATTCCTACTTCACTCGGCTCAATGTCAAACTCATTAGGAATAATTTTCTTATTATTCTTACTAAATTTTACACTTTTAAAAAAACTCAAATTTTTTCCAATATTAATTATAATAATAGTAGCTTTAACTGGTCAATTGTTGCCTCGTTATTATTTTGAAGCATTTTTAATTCTTGCTTATTTTTATGAAATTAAAAAATATAAAATAGCACCCTTAATAGCTTATTTTCAAAGTTTCATTATTTTAATATTAAGCTTAAGTTTTGTATTTATTTCTTATGTTCAGGAAAATGTATTAATTGATAAAACTAGTTTTATGAGTAGATTCTCATACTCATATTATAATTCTCTGCAATACAATACTCTTAAACTTGATAAGAATATTTACGTAGCCTCACAGGATAGAGACACAATTTTTTTTAAAGATAACATATTTTCAAACAGATATTTAAGTAATAGAAATATTTTCAATGATAAGAAGAATAAAAATTTAATAAATTTTATTGATGAAAATTCAATAAAATACATAATTACCAATGATTTAATGGATTTCCCTGGGTGCTTAGGATTAAAAAAAATTGATGAGATCTATCAAAAAAAATCAACAAGAAACTTTTTATTGAATAATAAAAATGCTAAAGAATTAAAAATTATTTATAAAATTAACTTAAATTGTAATTATGAGTGAAAAAAAATACTTAGATAAAGACATATTAGACTTACCTGAAGGTTACAAGGACACAAGAGGGATTATACAACCGCTCTGCGATTTAAACATGAAAAGTGCGTCACTAATTGTTTCGCAACCAAATTCTTGGAGAGCAAATCATTATCATAAAACCGATTGGCATTTCATATATGTGTTGCGTGGTCAGTTTGAATATTTCTTCAGAAAAACAAATTCTAAAGAGGAAACAAAAAAAAAAATTGTAAAAAAGGGTGAACTTTTATTTACAGGACCTCTTATTGATCATGCCATGATTTATACTGAGGAAACTGAGATAATTGTTCTTAGTAAAAATCCTAGAGATCAAAAGACTTATGAAGAAGATACAGTAAGAATTGATTTCATGAATGATGAAAATAGATTTTAGTAGAAACAAAAAATTTATTGTTCGAAAAAATTGTGTTCTATGTGGAAGTAAGAGCTTAAAAGAAGTTCTAAATTTTAAGAAAACACCACTTGCAAATTCTTACATTTCTAATGAGAATTCTAAAGAAATTTTTTTTCCTTTAGTTTGTATTCATTGTGATAATTGCAAACATTTACAACTAAAACATTTAGTCAACCCTAAACTACTTTTTGAAAATTATTTATATGTTAGTGGTACATCTCCAGTTTTAATTGATCATTTTAAAAACTATTTTTTAAAAATTTTAAGAAAAAAAAAATTAAATTTAAAAAAAGATAAAATTTTAGATATTGCTTGTAACGATGGAACATTCTTGAACTTTTTTGTAAAAAAAGGTTTTTCTAATGTTGTGGGCATTGAACCTGCTAAAAATCTTAGAAAACTTAATATTAAAAAAAAAATTGATATTAATACTAATTTTTTTAGTTTTAAAAATAGTTTTAAAATCAAAAAAAAATATAAATCATTTAAAATAATTACAGCAAACAACGTTATGGCTCATGTTCCAGACATAAGAGACTTTTCTCTAGGTGTAAAAAATATTCTATCAAAAGATGGATTATTTATTTTTGAGGTTTCATACTTGAAAAATGTAATTGAGAAATTAACTTTTGATACTATTTATCATGAGCATATGTCATATCACGCTCTGGCTCCTCTTGAAATTTTTTTTAAATCAATCGATATGAAGTTAATAGACTTTGATTTAGTTAAAGCTCAAGGAGGATCAATAAGAGTTTATGTCGGTCATAAAAACTTAAATGCAAATAAAAAAAAAATCACAAGACAAATTAATATTGAGAAAAAAATGGGACTACTAGATAGGAATATATATAAATTATATTTTCAAAGAATTACTGATCAAAAAAATAAAATAAAAAAATTAATTGATAAAAAAATTTTAAATAATAAAAAAATACTGATTGGGTATGGAGCACCAGCTAAAGTAACTACTTTCTCATATGCTTTTAATTTAAGTAAAAAACATATTAAATTTATTGTAGATGATAATGATTTAAAACAGGGAAAATTTACTCCTGGTAAAAATATTAAAATTATTAAATTTGATGATTTAAAAGATTTAGATTTTAATTATATAATAATTTTAGCTTGGAATTTTGCGGATCCGATTATTCAAAAACTTAAAAAATTAAATAAAAAAAAAAAATTTAAGATTATTGTGCCGTTCCCTAAATTAAAAATATATTAATTAAATCGATCTAAAATAATTCTTTTAAATGCATGTATTCCAACATCCCAGGTACATTTTTTTCCATCTTCATAACTTCTAGAGTTATAATAAACTTTACATTGACCAATTTTTTTTGTTTTTTTGACAGCCTGACAAATTATACTAAAATCATACTCAAATTTATCAGCTCTTCCATAAATATTTTGCCATAATTTGGTATCAAATAACCTATAACAGCATGCGCAATCTTTGATTTTAACATTATATAATAAGTTTAAAGTGAATGTTAAAGCATTAACAGCTAGCTCCCTAAAGTAAAAATATAAATGATTGATAGAAGTCTTCATTTGTCTATATCCTATGACAAATTCTTTATCCTCATCTAGTGCAATTTTTAGAAGTTTATTTATATCATCAGGATCATATTCTAAGTCAGCATCTTGAATGATTACGAAGTCTCCAGTGACATATTTTTTAGCTAATTTTTGAGAGTCCCCTTTACCTTTATTTTTATCTTTGAAGACACCTTTAATAATTTCATATTTATTTGAATATTCTTTGATAATTTCTTTAGATCCATCATCAGAGCAATCATCAATAATAATTAATTCTTTTATAGTTTCTTTATATAGATTTAGTTTGAGAAGTTTTTTAATAATTATTTCTAAAGTTTTTATTTCATTGTAAACAGGCACAATTATCGAGAGTTTTTTTATCATTATTAATTATGATCTTATAATAGGTTTTTAAAAATGGTCAAAAAAATAATTAATTTTTAGATTATTAAAAAATCTAATAAATGAATTATCTATTTTTGTTTGATAATTCTCATAATACCCTTATGTTAATATTAACTTTAAAATGATTAATAAATTTATGATAATTTCAAAAAAAAAATTATTTTTAATATTTTTATCTTTACTAATTTTTTTTATCTTTAATAATTTTTTTTATAATTTTTACTTTACTTTAAAATTTAATTATCAAGAAAGAATGACTTATCACTATGGATATTGTAATAAGAGTGGTTATGGATTTATAAAAGATATATATGATAAATATAATATAGACAAAAACATCACTATAATAAATTATGAGGAAAATCCTCCAAGTGAATGGTTTTTCTATAATCCAAATAAAGATTATATAAAAAATAAACTAATCATACTCAATTTAAAAAACTATGAAAAAATCGAAAATAATATTTTATATATTAAAACCCATAGTTTAGAAAAATACAGATATAAAATTATTGAAAATCATAAAAATTGTTATTTTTTAAAAAATATAAATGATTGAAATCTTAAATATTTCATTTCTAGCTTTTGTGATGATATGGATCACATCTTTTCCTCTAATTAACTTTTTTAAAAATAAAAATTTTCTAAAATCCTGTTCAACTATCGAAAAAAATACTATTAATTTGTCATTTTTATTGAATACTTTCCTTATATCATCTTTTTTTGAAATTAATTTTTCGTTATTTTATTATATTTTATTATTTCTTCCTTTAGTAAACATTTTTTTTTTTAGTAAAGTAAACTTTAATACAAATCATATACTTCTATTTCTTTTTATCTTTTTATTAAGTATAAGTATAAGCTCAACTTTAGTTCTTGAGTGGGATGCAGCATCAATATGGATTTATAGAGTAAAAAACTTTTTTTATGGTAATAGTTTTTTTAATTTATCAAATATACCTGGTGTATTATCTTATCCACATTTAGGGACATATTTATGGTCATTTTTTTGGTATAATAGTTTTTTTGAAGCAGAATACACTGGGAGAATTTTTTATATATTTTCATATTCATTGTCTATTTTAATTATAATAAATTTAACAAAAGATGATTTTTTAAAAAAATTAATATTAGCTCTTATTTTAATTACAATTTCTCTAGATTATTATTTGTTGTCTGGATACCAAGAATACCTAGTGTTTTCTTATTTAATATTTATTTTTTATTTTTATGAAAAATATCTAAAGTATACAAAAATTATTTTTTTAATTCCAGTAGGATTATTTATAAATGCGATAATTTGGATTAAAAATGAGGCTACATTTTTTGTATTATTTTTTTTTCTATTTGTTTTCTTTCAACATTATATAAATAAGTTGAGAGTAAGATATGAGTTAATAATACTTTTTTTTATATTTATTATTTCAGTAAGTATAAAATATTACTTTTTTTATAGTTTTTTTGATGTGATTAATTCAGGTTGGCAAGGTTACAAAATTAATAATTATAGTAACTTTATTCAATTAAATTATTTTTTTGATCGCTCATTTTCAATTATTTTATCCATTATTATAGCTTTAGTTAAATGTAAAATTTATTTAGTTTTCTTCTTAGTGATAGTTTTTTCGTATAATAAAAAAAATAATAATTATATAAAACCTTTTTTATTTTTCTTAATTTTAAATATAATTTTAATTTTTTTGATATATTATTTCGCAAATGATACAGATTGGAAACATTATATGGCAACCACAGTTGATAGACTTTTATTTCAAACATCTGGTATATTTTTAATTCCAATTACTTTTTATTTAAAAGATTTAATTAAGTTTAAAAACTAGTTATGTCTTTTTTAAATATTTTAATATTTTTATTGAGTCTTTTTTATACGAATTAAATTCAATCGGTATTAAGAAATTTTTGTTAAAAACATTAAATTTTTTGAATTCCTTATTATAGAAAACTTTTAAATGATTGGCTAAACAATCTTGCATAAAATAGCTATACAAGTTCTCCGGATTTGAAATAGCAAATTTTGAGTCGGAGATAACTTTATTTGCATTTTTTCTAGAAATATATCCAAAATTTTTTGCACTTTTTATTTCTATTTTGTCACCTATAACTGCAAATTTTAAGTTATGTTTCTCTATTTCATTTAAAAGATTAAAAATATAATTTTTATTAAGCTTAGATTTAATTCTGAAATAAATAACTAAATCGTATTTTTTTCTCTTTTTGTTTAACTTCTTAAATTTAAAGTCTTTAAGTATATAGTTATTATTAAATATTTTTTTCTTAAGATTATACTTAGTATTATAAAAATTATGTGAAAAATAAACTTTTTTGTGACGAAACTTAATTATAATTAAACTTATCCGCTCAAATATATCTAATATTCCCAATAAATTAGATTTTCTAGATATACTTCCTGTGATAGGACCTAGAATTGTTCTTGGAGGTAAAAATAAGAATATTAAGAAATTCCACAATGGTAAATAATTAATGTAGCATATTTTTCTATTTTTAAAAAAATTTTTCCATAAAACAAGTACTCCAACAAATGGATAAATATATTTATGTATATTTGACTCGTATATAAATTTCTTATTTTTAAAGTTATTTTTTTTTTGATAACTGTCTTTAAAATTTAAATTTTTAAAGGAATAATTATTTTTTTCTTTAGCATAATTATTTATGAATGAATTAGCTAGTATTCCTTCCCCACTATTATTAGAAATATCCGCTGCCCAGTAATATATTTTTTTTTTAGTTTGCATTCTCAAATCAGAAATTTTAGACACTGTTTGTATTACAAAATTAAAATATAAAAAATAGAATTAATGCGGAATACCATAATAACTTTTAAAAATATCAAGTTTCATAATTACGATTTTGAAAAAATATTAAAAAAATTAAATAAAGGTGGTTATTTAGTTGCTCCAGCTGCTTCGGCTCTTAATAATATTTCATCAAATAAACCATATTATAAAGCTTTAATAAATTCAGACATAGCAATTCTTGATAGTGGTTTTTTTTGCATATTATTGAGACTATTTAAAAATAAAGAAGTCAAAAAATTTTCAGGTTACCTTTTTTTAAAAAAGTTTTTGGATTTAAATTTTGATGATAACACTCCTTTTTTATTGATTGATCCATCAAAAGAAGATGCTAAAGAAAATAAACTATATTTGAAAAAAAAAAAAATTAATAATGTAATAAATTATGTGGCTCCTTTATATAATCCAAACCATGTATCAGATACAAGATTGATAAAACTAATCAGAAAAAAAAAACCCAGATATATAATTATTAATCTTGGAGGTGAGATACAAGAAAATTTAGCTTTTTATATCAAAAGAAAAATAAAATTTAAATCTAGCATTATATGTACTGGTGCTGCAATCGCATTCTTAACGGCAAAACAAGCACCAATAAATGAACTTATAGATAAAATTTATCTAGGCTGGTTTATTAGAGTAATTTATAATCCAAAAAAAAATCTAATAAGAATATTAAAGTCTATTTTTTTAATAAAATATTTTATATTTAAATAATTTTTTTATTATAAATCATTTTTTGATAATATCTTTCTGTAAATAAAAAGGTAATAAAGAAAAATATACTATCTATTCCAAAAACTGCAATTGAGCTTTCAAAAAAACCTCTAAAGATCAAAAATATTTGAATAAAACTGGCACTTAGTATGAGATAATTTTTGTCAGAAATTTTTTTTACAATTTTGAAGACGATTTGAAAATTTATAAAAATGGATCTCAAAATAATTAAAATAAAAATAAGTAATGAAATGATCCCTCCACTTACATAACTATAAAAAAATACACTTGAAGCAGTCTGATTAATTAAATATCTGTCACCAAGAGCTCCATAACCAAAAATTTTCTTCTCATTTCTATCTAAAATATTTTTCCAATCCATAAATCTTCTAGAAGTAAAACTTTCAGGATCAACCGTTCTTAATTTTTTAGATTGTTCTCTAACTGCAAAACCACTAACTTGGGCTTTTTCTTCTTCAGTTAATATTATCTCAGTTTCTAATTGTAGGTAATGCTTTATTTCAACAACTGAGTACCAAATAATAATTGGTAAAAATATTAATAAAAAAATATTAGAAATTCTTTTTTTTATTTTTTTAAAATATTGAAATGTATAAATTATTAAACTTATACCACCAAATCCATAACAAATTAGAACAATTCTTGATTGAGTAGTTAAAATAATAAAAACCAAGGTCGAAAAAATTAAATAAAACGACAAATATTTTATTTTGTTTAATTTTGATGTAAGTAAAAAAAATGACAATGGTATTAATATTAAAATTGATGACCTAGCTAAACCAGAGGATCTTGGAACCTCATTACTAAAAATTCTACCCGCATCAGATCCATGAGGCCATGAACCATATAAATTTGTGTGAAACGAGTAGAATATCAGCCATTTAATTAAAATATAACTATAGATCAAGGTTATTAACGTAAGAATTATAATTCCAAAGACGTAAAGTTTATCTAAAGAATTTTCATTATCAAAAACAATTACTAAAAAAATTAGCATTAAATAATTAAAAATAAAAGTAATGTTAAATATATCATTTCCGCTTAAAGTGGTTGATATAATTTGAATAATTTGGCTACAAAATAATAAATTTATTAATATCCTTAAGTAGAT
>MDTG01061285.1_pt1 | contig 29358 bp, 31 predicted proteins | sample 811421 | NCBI WGS metagenome assembly MDTG01 (sample SAMN05326645, study PRJNA326480) | marine metagenome | isolation source: seawater | place: Pacific Ocean: South East | collected 2011 | reverse complement strand
GCATGGTGGGAAATCAGTGTGAAATTCATTGGCTCTTCCTGGAACCGTAAAGTCGGAGCGCCACCCAGTAAAGTCCGCTGTTGAATGAAGGCCAGGAAAAGTCTAGTTCTACAATGAAAAATTAGCAGAGGCATGAAATAGTTAGATATTGGTAAATTATTTACCAATCTTAAAAAAGAGTTTATGTCTTATGATTAAAATTATAAGTATTATTTTAGTTTATTTGGTTTTATCTATTAATAGTAGTTTTTCAGATGATATACCTATAATAGTTATTGCACCAAGTAAAATAAACCAGTCATACGGAACAGTTGGCACATCAGTTACATCTTTGAATAGTAAAGAAATCCAAGAAAATGGAAAATTTTTTTTGGGTGAAGTTTTGAATGATAATTTACCTGGTATGAATTATTTTAGATCAGGAGGCTATGGAACTGTGTCTGGAGTACAACTAAGAGGTCTGCCTAAAAGATACTCAACAGTATACATTGATGGAGTTAAAATGTCAGATCCATCTTCAAGTGACAATTCGTTTTATTTTTCAAATATTATGACATCGTCTATAGATAAAGTTGAAATTCTTAAAGGTTCTAATAGTTCAATATATGGAAGTGGTGCAATAGGAGGAGTAATTAATATTTTTACAAAAAAAGGAAATTACAAAGAAAAAAAAATTAACCTAAGCCATGGATCAAATGGAACTGACAACATAGATTTTTCATTGGGAAACCATTATGGAAGTCACAGTTACTTTATTGGAATAAATAAATTTAATACCGATGGTATCTCCGCTATGAATGATGAGAAAACTTCAAATGATGATGATAGTTATAAAAATGAAAGTTTGATAGCAAATTACTCATATCAAATTAATAATGATATTTTTTTAAGTGGAAGCTTAAGATATAGTGACTCTTTTCTGAATTATGATGAAGTAACATCTGGTAGAACAGATATAAATAACTCTTCAGATGATGATGAACTATCCTACAATTTAAGCTTAACATCAAAAAAAGATAAATTTAATCATACGCTTTCTTACAGTTATACGGGAATAGATAGAGCAACTAAAAACTATTTAAATAACCCAAAAAATTATTATGGATATAGAGATTCTATAAATTACATCGGAAATTATAACTTTAATTTAGATACTAAAATTGTTTTTGGTTTAGAAAATGAGTTTGATAAGGCAAAATTTCAAAAAGATTGGCCGACAGACTATTTGGAGAGTGATGAGGCAATATATTCTCAATTTTTAGATTTACAATTTAGACCTGCTGAAAATTTTTATAGTACTCTTGGTTTAAGACGTGATGATCATACGACTGCTGGAGCGTATAATACTGGCAGAATAACTTTGGCTTATAAAATAGATGGAAATTCTAAAATTAGATCAAGTTATGGAACTGGTTTAAGATATCCGACTCTTTATGATTACTTCTATGGAACAGTTGTGAGTAAGAAAGAAAATTTAGCTCCTGAAAAAAGTAAAAGTTTTGATATAGGGTATGAGACGAAATTGGATAAAATTAATTCAGACATTATAATATCCTTATATAAAATTGAATATGAAGATGCTTTAGAAGGATGGCAATCTAATGGTTGGAAAATTCAAAATACCAACGCAAAAATCGAAAGTAAAGGTATTGAAATAGAGGCTTTATATAAAAAATCAGATAAATTTAATGTTTCTTTAAATTATAATTATACTGACACCTATGATGGAGCTGATTGTGATGATCCAAATGTTGGAAGCACAAGCTGTATAGACCAGTCAATGGTTAGAGTGCCGAGACATTCTTCAAATATTAATTTAAGTTACAAAACTACGAATAATTTTAAAAATATCATATCTTTAAAATATAATGGAGAAGTTAGAGATTATGGAAATGCAAATAACAATTTTAAGGATGTGATTTTGGATGATTATTTTACTGCCGACTATAGCTTAAAATATGATTTATTAAATAATGGGGAAATTTATGTAAACATTAATAATGTATTTAACAATAATTATGAACAAGCATTTATGTATTCCTCTATGGAAAGAAACATAAATATTGGTTTTAGTAAAATTTATTAGTTGAGTTATTTAGTATCGTTTATATGGTAATAGTATTATGAATTATTTTAAATTCACATTAGTAATTTTTTTTGTTTTAGCTGTAAGTAGATTTATTCCACACCCACCAAATTTTACACCCATAATTTCAATGTCTATTTTAAGTGCTTATTTTATGAAGAACTTAAAACACTCAATTTTGCTTGTTTTGTCGACAATGTTAATAACTGATATTTTTTTAGGTTTTTATAAAAGTATGTTTTTTGTATACATATCTTTGTTAGCAATCACTTTTTTTTCATTTAAATTATCATCAAAAATTGATATCAAAAATTTGTTTTTATACTGCATATTTTCATCGATTACTTTTTTTGTGATAACAAATTTTGGAGTTTGGGTACTTGGCAGTCTATATGACAAGAACATACAGGGTTTAATTGAATGCTATTTTATGGCAATTCCTTTTTTTAAAAATACTTTAATATCAACTATTGTATTTTCCTATGCAGCTTTTACTTTTGATTACCTTTTTAAAAAACAATTAACTTAAATTAGTTATTTATGTTTACTGAGCACGAGGTTATAGATGATTTTTTAAAGCCAACCCATTTTGAAAAATTAAATAATCTAAAATTAAAGAAATTAGAAGATCATGAAATAAATGTCTATAACAATAAAATTTATAAAGATAAAAAAACTGAATGTACTTGCTTAGAGGAAGATTTTATTAAAGAGTTGTTTCAAAATTACCATGAAAAATGCTTCAACTTGTTAGAAAAATTTAATAAAGACAAAGCAGCTCTCTGGGACTATTCAGAGTTTCATATAATTGAAACAGGAGCAAAATATAAATATCCAATTCATCGAGATAGTCCTTTTAAAATTTTGAGTGGTGTAATCTATATTTCGCCAGTAACAAGTAAAGGAACCCTAATATATAGTGATAAATATGGTAAAGATAAAAAAGAAATTAAATGGAGGCCAAATAGAGGATTTTTTTTTTCAAGAAATGAAGAAAATTCATACCATAGTTATGAGGGTTATGGTAAATCACCAAGAAGAGCTTTGGTTTTAAACCTTATGACAAATAATCTTAAAGAAGTTTGTAAAATAGAAAATGTAAATTTTCAAAAAATAAAATTAAGAGAATTTATAAATCCATACTTACATAGATTTTTTAAAAAGGTAATTTAAGGGATTAATTGACTAAAATAATTTCAATTATCATTTATAAATTAATTGAATTGAGTGATAAATTTTTTTATTTACTCACAAAAAAAAACTTTAAATTATATTTAATAGACTTACTTGAGAAAGAAAGTTACAAAAAGATTAATATTTTAGGAAAAAAAATTTATTTTTTTGTCCCCAATGCTTTGGTAAATACTAGAGTAAATAATATTTTTACTGATGAACCTGAAACAATCAATTGGATAAATAATTTTGACAAAAATGATAAAATAAACTTTTGGGATATAGGAGCTAATATTGGATTATACTCAATTTATGCTTCACAAAAATTTAATAATATTGAAATAACAAGTTTTGAACCTATACCTGGAAATCTTAAAATTTTATCAAGAAATATTTCTATAAATAACCTTCAAAACAAAATTAAAATTAGCCAATTTCCATTGTCAGATAAGGAAAATCAATACCTTAAAATGGTTGAAAGTGATTTTTTATATGGAAGTGCTTTAAATGTTTTTGGAGAGGAAACAGACTATGAGGGAAAAAGAATAAATAGCAAAAATAATTACAAAATTTTTGGTACAACGATAAATTTTATTTTAAAAAACAATATACTAGAGTGTCCAAATTACGTAAAAATAGATGTTGATGGAATTGAGCACTTAATTTTAAGTAGTGGTGATGAATTATTAAAAAATAAAAATTTAAATAGTATTCTTATTGAAATAAACGAAAATTTTTCATTACAACATGAAACAGTATTACATATTATGGAAAAAAATAATCTTAAATTAGTCGAAAAAAAACAAAATAACCCTGATCAATTACCAAATAAATTTAAAAAAACTTACAATTATATTTTTAATAAAATCAAAAAATAAAATATTATAATTTTGAGTTTATTCATAAAATTGAATTTTTTGATATCTAATTTTTTTAAATAATTTAAAGAATAATTAAATTTTTTATTTTTTTGATAACAGCGCATCATAGAATAAGTACACCAATTAGGTACTTTTGAGTTTTTTTTAATATATTCTTTTATAAATGATTTAATATTTTTTAGCTGTGTTTTAGAATTATTTACATTTTCACCTCCAATTGATAGATAACCTAAAGGTTTTTTTATAACGTAAAATCCATTAGAAAATTTTAATAATCTTATCCAAGCATCAAAATCTTCCCAACCAATAAATTTTTTGTCTTCTCTAAACATGTCAATATTTCTAAAATCTTTATTTCTAACAACTACTCCTGAAGTTGGAAAAGCAGGACCATTGTATATAAGATCATTTCTCGCTTTATCATCTAATGATCTAAAAAAACTGGTTTTTCTTAAAAAAAAATTTATGTTATTTTTTTTTAAATACATATTGTGATAGATCAACTTATGATCTCCATGTCTCTTGATAACCTCATGACAAATAGACAATTTATTTTTTATCCAAAAATCATCTGAGTCTAAAAAAGCTAAATATTCACCTTTGCTTTTTTTAATACCAAAATTACGAGACCTAGCAATTATGCCTTTATTTTTTATTTGAAAAAATTTTATCTTAGAATTTTGAAAGTTTTGAATCATCTTTTTTGTGTTATCCTTTGAAAAATTATCTATTATAATTAATTCCCAATTTTTAAATGATTGGTCTAAAACTGAATTAACAGCTCTTTTTAGTTCAGACTCTCTGTTATAAGTTGGAATAATAATTGAAAAAAAAATGTTTTTTATCATTATTTTATTTTAAAAGAGAAAAATTAAAAAAATTTAATTAGCCCTTGTTTTAATTTATCAATTACTTGGTTTATTGATTTATAAGTTGTTGAATATGAAAAAAAAATTATACCACTCGATGGATAATAAATTCCGTTGTCTAATAAAAATTTTCTTAATAGACTAATTTTTTTTAAAACTTTTTTTTCAAAAAAATCTCTTTGAATTCTATTTTGCAGTTTTTTTTTTGTATAAACAATTCTTAATATCGATGCATACCTATAAATTTTAACATCCAAATTATTTTCTAAAATAAACTTATTTAAATGATTTTCAAAAAACTCAGATTTTTTATTTATTTCTTTAATTATATTTTTGTTTTTCAAAATATAACTAATTATATTATTTCCAATAAAGGTTGAAAGCGAATTACCTGAAAAAGTCCCACCAAAAAAAACTTTAATATTTAATTTTTTTAATCTTTGTTTGATTTTTTTTGAGATTCCTATTATTCCAATTGGTAGACCACCACCAAAAACTTTTCCTATGATTGTGATATCAGGTTTTATATTATAATTTTTTTGAACACTAAATTTATTTGATCTTATTCCAGTGATTATTTCGTCAAAAATTAATATAATTTTATTTTTTTTACAGTATTTTTCTAAAAATTTTAAATACTTAGAAGGATTTTTTGATGGTAAACTTGCTTGAATAGGTTCAATAATTAAACAATTTATATTGTTTTTTATATTGTCTAAAATTTTTTTTGATTTTTCAATATCTCCATAAGGTATAAAATAAATATTTTTTAAAGAATTTTCAGTTAAACCCGCAGATAAGGGATTAGGCTTTAAGTTTTTACCTGGAGAAAACAATAATTGATCAACAGAACCATGCCAACTACCACTTACACTAACAATAAATTTTTTCTTATTAATTGCCCTTGATATTCTAAGTGATTTAGTAACAGCTTCTGTTCCAGAATTACAATAAATTATATCATTAAAACTTGGGAATATCTTTTTAATAGTTTTTGAAAAATTTGAAGCATATTCATTTGGATGAGCAAAATTACTAATTTTTTTCTTAATGTAGTCTTTAAGAGATTGATTAAAATATTTATGATTATGGCCTAAAATAATACTTCCAGCACAATTAGATAAATCTATAAATGTTTTTTTTTTTGCAAAAATTTTATCCTTACTCGCTTTATCAAAGTAAAATCGAGTATTTCCATATCCTTCATTTAGAACATAATTTTTCATATTTAATTAAATATTTTTTGATATTGTTTTGGAATCAATTTTTTTTTGTTTATCTTATGTGATAACTTATAAATCCAACTTGGATTTTTTATTATTGTTCTTGCAATTGTAATGAAATCTAACTTTTTTCTTTTTATCAAATCAATAGCTGTTTCATGTTTGGTTATTAATCCACTTGTTGTAGTAATTATTTTTGATTTATCTTTTATTTTTTTTGAAATAGTAGATCTGTATGCTTCTCTTTGTTTCATGTTAGTTTTAGGTAAGATCCCCCCGCTGGAGACTGATATATAGTCAAATCCAATTTCCTTTAATTTTTTTGCTAAAAAAATTGCATCTTGTATATTTGAGCCATCTTTTAAGTGATCTGTTCCTGTAATTCTAGCACCTAAGATCTTATTTGACGGCCATATTTTTCTTATCTCTTTGCTCACTTCAAGCAAAACTCTAGATCTATTCTCAAGATTTCCACCATAAATGTCATTACGTTTATTTGAAATAGGTGAAAAAAATTGATGCAGCAAATATCCGTGTGCCATATGAACCTCTAATAAATCAAATCCAACTCTTTTAGCTCTTATTGCAGTTTGTTTAAATCTATCAATTAACTTTTTAATTTCACTAATTGAAAGCATTTTTGGTATAGGCCAATGCTTATCTCTAGGGATTGGTGATGGCGCATAAGTTTGCCAAGATTTATTATTTGGCAGAGGCATATTTGGTTTTTCCCAAGGAATATTACTTGATCCTTTTCGTCCAGAGTGGGAAATTTGGATTCCTATTTTAGTATCACTATTAGATTTTAAAAAAGAAAATAATTTTTTTAAAGTTTTTTGATGATGATTGTTATAAAGACATAAATCAGAGGGTGTAATCCTACCATTTTTATCAACTGCTGTTGATTCTAAAATAATCATAGCTGCTCCACTTGAACTCAAGTTAAGCAAATGCTTGTAATGCCACTTTGAAGGATTTCCATTTTTTGATGAATATTGACACATCGGTGAAATAAAAATCCTATTTTTGAGAACTTTTTCTTTAATTTTAAATTTATTCAAAATCATTTTTCATTACTACAAATTCATTATGTGGATGAAAAATTGCTTTTGGATATGACCAATAAGTTTCTACAAACATTTTACCTAATGCTTTTCCTAACTTAGGCAAATGTGGAACACCATCACTATCAATTAGTGAATTAAATGGAGTCGCAAACCTTAACCACTCTCCAGTTTTTTGCTCAGTATATTGCAATCTAGCTAATAAAGCTATGTCCAGGCTTACTAATTCATATTTTGATTTTTTTAATTTTTTGTAAATTTCTTTTAATTTGGTCGGTTTTTTGAAACCTAATTTGCTAACTTTTATTCTATATAAATAAACTTTTTTTTTGTTTATTGAGATTTTATTTTTTTTATTTTTTGCTAAGTCTTCAATCCATGGACTTAGGTGTATTCCTTTTTTTTTTAAATCTATAATACAACTTGATAAACTTTTATATCTACTAGGATTTATTGTCTTCCAAATTTTTTTCATTTAAAATATATTTATTTCCTATTATAGACATCTATCCAATTTTTTGCGTGATTTTTTCCTAGTAAAGTACCATCAGCATTACAAGATTTGCATGGCCCTGAACAACGTTTACCAGAAATTAGGTTTTTTCTATAATCGGTTAAAGTTTTTCCTGTCCAAATATTAAAAATAGTCTCTTGCATTATATTTCCCATTGATACCTTTCTTTGCCAATCTTGAGGACACAAATATACGTTCCCATTCCAATCAATAAGAAGTTGATAAGTTGGATAAAAACAAGTCGTATAACTACCAATTTTTTCTTGTTCTCCAGTTTTTATTGTACCAGCTCTATTAGTTAGCTTTACACCAAAATCATTATGTTGATCATACCATCTATCTCTTAAAATAACTAAATCTTCAGGAACATTTGCATTTTTTGTCATATTTTTAAATTTTTTAATTTGCTCAGGACCATCGTACATACTAACAAGAACTTTGCTTGCATTAGATAGATAAAGTTCTTGCAATCTTTTTGATGATAAGACATCGCCATTAGTAATTATTTCAACTTTAGATACATTTGATAATTTTTTAACTATGTAAGAAATATCTTTGTGAAGAAGTGGTTCACCATAGCCACATAAAGAAATAGTGCCTGAAAAATGAATTTCTAATAATTGGTCGTGAATTTCATCTATAATTTTTCTTGTCATTTTTTGAAAAGTATCAGGGGCAACTTTATCATCAGATTTTGGACAAAAGGTACATTTTCTATTGCATACATCAATCAAACTCAACTCAACCCAAGTAGGCATTGGCACACCTTCATGAAAAGATACTATATCTACAAATTCTGATCTTCTTTTTAAATTTTTCTTTATAGTTTCTTTTGGATCCATAATTTATTTATTTGTATTATTTTATATAGTTAAGTAAAGAGATATTTTTAAATTTCAATAATCAACTAGAGAAGAACAGAGAGAGTTTTTTTATTGACCTTATTGAAAAGGATATTTTTTATTTTATCTCTATTACTAAATTTTTTTAAATTTCTTTTTTTAAGAAAAAATTTTATCGCGTTAATAATTTCAAGATCATTTTTACAGACTCTAAAAAAGTTTTTGTTTATTCCAAATATAGATAAATTCTTTTTATCGAAAAAATTATCAAAAGGAATGATTAAATTGCATCCATATGCTAGGCTTTCTAAAGTTGCACTTGTATTTCCATAACTTACAGCAATAAATGTTTTTTTAGCTATAGAAGAAAAATCACCATTTAATTCTACAAAGTTTTTTGGAATCTGAATATCTAACTTATTTAAAGGGAGTACTGGGTGTGTTTTAATAAAGAATTTAAGTTTATTAAAGTTTTTAGAAATTTTAATAAATTTTAATATTATGCTTATATCATTTTTTTTTGTTCCACCCTCTAAAAAAATAACAATATTATATCTATGTTTTTTTTTAAAAAATTTAAAAATTTTTTCTGCTCTTAAAGCAGGTCCATTTACGACATATATTTTTTTACAGAACTCTTTCCTTAATTTTTTATATTTATTTCCACAAACAACAATTTTTTTTGGTATTACTTTAGAATTGAATTCTGAAATGGAAGGATAAGTATTCATGTACTCAGGATAATCAGTAAAACCTTGATATCCTAAACTTAAAGTGTTGGGAAAAAATTTTCTTACGCCATAATTAAATCCTTTGTCCATTGGTTGGTTTTCAAACCAATTTATTACTTTTTTTATCTTTACTGAATTATCTTTAAGTTTTTTAAAAAAAGAAAAATTAGACAAACCTATAAAAACTGAAAACAAATTACGATTATAAAAAATTTCTTCTTTAATTAAATCTGTCAATTCAAAATTATCAAACTTATTAAATTTAATATTAAATTTCTTTATTCTGTAAATATAAAAAAAACAATAGATTAAATCTTTTAAATTCAGATAATTTTCTTTTAAAATATAATTTTTTTCTTTATTAAGCGATATCAATATATGCAAAAATTTAATTATATTATTTTCAATTATTGTTGCTAGAAAAATTAATTTTTCTTTTTTTTTATTTGAGTAACTTAGAATATTTCCATAATAAAATTTTTCTTTTTTCTCTTTATCAATTATAAAGGTATCAACAATTATTGAATTGTTTAGAATTTTTTTTTTATAAAATATTTTAATTAGTAAATATTGAATACTATATATTAGTATATTTTTTATTGTATAAAGATAAAAAAAATTTCTGAAGAATGATTTTTTATTAAATTTTACTTTTATTTTAATTACACTTAAATTTTTAATATTTTTAACAATTCTTTTAAAAGCAAATGAGTCAGTTATAATTATAAACTCAAATTTATGACATAAATTTTGTAAAGTTTTTAAAATACAGATATATTTGTATAAATTGCTGTAATATAAATTTCTGCTAGCAGGTGGCGATACCCACCAATCTATATCTGATGAGTGTTGTTCAGATATTTTATCCAACCATAAAGTAAATTTTTTCCTTTCCTTAAAGTAAAATTTATTAAATATGTTTTTTACTGATTCTGGAAACTCAGTTATATTCAACGATGTATCCCAATGAATAATTTTTTTGTAAGATTTCATAAAATTTAAAAATTTATTTCATTGATTGAAACTAGCTTATTACCCTTGAAATAATATCTGAAAATTTCTCATTTTTTGATTTTGGATGCCTTATAAACTTATTTAAAAATTCTTCATATTTTTTTCCAGGAAATAAAGTAGCTTTGTCTAATTTATTTTTTGACAATTCTTTAATATTATCAATATTTAAACCTCTATTTCCAAAAAACTTAGAAGTTAAATTAAAAATTTTTTCAACTACTGGATAAGATTTGAACTCTTTTGAATAAATTCTTAATATTTTTTTTTTTAATATTATTGGATAATCAATAGTTGAAGAGTGTGAGGTAATAATAAAATCAGATAATTTTACATATTCATAAGTTTTGAAATAAACTATTTTACAATTTTTATAAATTAATTGTTGTTTTTTTGATATTTTCGGATGAGATAAAAAATATATTTTATATCCCTTTTTTTTTAAAATAAAAAAAAGGTAATTTAATTTAGTTGAGAATTTTTTTATATCAAATTCTTTATTAGTATTTTTATTAAGAACATAATCTGGATGGAAACCATGTCCAGAATCTAAGTAAGATACTATTTTTTTATTTTTATTTTTTTTTAAAAATTTTTTTTTTCTTAAATAATAATCATAGTTTATTGAATGGCTATTAATTTTTTTATGACCAAGTGAAAAATAATTATTCATAAAATTATGTCCACTGATAATACTTATTTCATTTGATTTTTTTTTTAAATTAATAACTAGTTTTTTTAATAAATACCTTAAAAAATAATATATTTTTTTTGGATAAAAAAAGTAAAAAAGATCTCGTGCATCTATAAAATTTAAAATTTTTACGTTTTTTTTTTCCATTTCTTTATAAATAAAATTTGATTTTTTAACTCCAGTTAAATTTATAATAAGATCTATTTTTTGCTTTCTCATTTTTTTATAAAAATCTTTTATATTTGAAAATTGTAAAGCTTTAACTAAATTCTTTTTTTTATAAATTTTTTTTAAATTAATTTTTTTAAAATAAATCGCACTTATATCATAAATTATTATTTCAAATTTTTTTTTAAGATTGTGCAGATCTAATCTCTTAAAATCCCAAATATACATCGGCACCCAAGTTACAATAAGAATTTTTTTCATTTTTTTTGAATTAGTTTTTTAATAGATTTTGACTACTAGGTAAGTTTATGCATCTATCATATAAATCATTTGTGTTTGATAAATCATCTTTAGGTGAATTTTTTAAATAATTTAATTTATGCAACGGTCTCCATAATGGTCTGCAATAAAAATTATTTTTTATTAGCATATTTATAATATCATTTTTATATTTTTTGTATTTATCATCCAAAATTATTGCATTTAACCAGTAGTTACTTTTACAATTTTTTGGTTCTACAAAAACTTTTACACCTTTTAATTTTTTAAAAATTTTTTTATAAAATTTAAAATTATCTCTTTTTTTTTTGATTATTTTATTAATATTTTTTAATTGAGAGATTCCTAGAGATGCATTAATGCTTGGTAGCCTGTAATTGTACCCTAAGAATTTATAATTATACTCATAAGGATGATCTTCTTTAGCTGTTGAAACTAATTTTAATGCTTTTAGATATTTTTTTTTTTTTGGAAGTAATATCGCCCCACCACCACCAGTAGTAATGGTTTTATTTCCATTAAAACTCAAAATCCCAGCATCTCCAAAAGTTCCAAGATGTTTTTTTTTATAAAAACTTCCGATCGCTTCAGCTGCATCTTCAACTAGTAAAATTTTATATTTTTTGCAAATTTTTTTAAGTTTCTCTACTTCACATGCATGCCCAAAAATATGAACACAAATCAATGCTTTTATATATTTTTTTGTCTTTTTGTTAAAACATTTTTTATTTTTTATAATACAATTTTTACTTAGGTAATTATCTAATTTTAATGGATCTACTCCAAAATTTTTTTTTGAAACGTCAACAAAATTTGGTGTTGCATCACAATAAATAACCGCATTGGCTGTTGCTACAAAACTTAGTGATGGAATCAAAACTTCATCATTTTTTCCAATTAATAAAAGTTTAAGTATAGCATGTATTGCAGATGTGCCATTTATTGTAGAAATTACGTATTTTGATTTTGTATATTTTTTAAGTTTTTTTTCAAAAAGATCTGAATATTTTCCCGAGGTTGAAACAAAAGTACTTTTAATACAATCATTAACATTTTCTATATCTTTTTTATCAAAAAAAGGTTCGTGCAAAAAAAACTTTTTTTCTAAATTAAAATTTTTTTTTATTAAATTTAAAAATTCAAATAAAAATTTCTTTTTCATTTTAAATTTATTTTGTAATTTCCATAGTTTGACTTATTTGAATATTTTGTATTTTTAATTATTTGAACTAATTTACTCATATAGTCTTCTACATTATAATTTGGACGAAAGTTTAATACTTTTTTAATTTTACTAAAATTAACTCTATAGTTTCTTGGATCTACTCCGTGTTCCTTGTACGCTATATCACAATCTTTTATTGATCTTAAAATTATGTCTACTATTTGTCTTTTAGTAAAATTGTTAATATCACTTCCTGCATTAAAAATTTCATTCTTTATTAAAGTTTCATCACTTCTTAGAACTTTTTCTATTAATATAGCAAAATCATTTACATGACAGTATGGTCTCCAAGTATCTGGATCATAAACTAATAATTTTTTATTATTTAATAATTCATAAATAAATTCATTAATAGTTAAATCAAATCTCATTCGAGGCGATTCCCCAAATGCTGTAGCAAACCTTAAAATTGTTGTACATAGCTTTCCACTTTTTTGTAAAATGTAATTTTCTATTTCGACTTTTAATTTTGCATATAAAGAAATAGGATTTAAAATATAATTTTCATCTGCAATATCTTTACTATCAATAAGTCCATAATTTGAACATGTGGAAATAAAAATAAATCTTTCTATTCCTGCTGCAGCTATTGCATCTATAACTGATTTACATCCATCTCTATTGATCTTTATTGAGAGATCTGGATATTTTTTAGTAATTGGATCTCCAACCAGACCTGCGAGCAAAATAACAGCATCAATATTTTTGAAAATATTGTCATTTTTAGATATATCTGACATGTCTTTTTTTATGAATTCTATATGATCACTTAGAAATGTTTGATTTTGAATAAAATCATCACCATAGATTAAATTATCTAAAATTTTAACTTTATAATTATTTTGTACAAGATAGTTTGCCACTACAGTCCCGATATAACCTGCACCACCTATAACAAGAATATTTTTCATATAAATTTTAAATTTGTCTTTATAATATTTTATAAATTACTTTTTAGTCAAAAATGCTATGTATTCATGATCTTTAATATCAAAGTACTTTGTATATACAACACCTGTACTTTCAATTTTAAAACCATTTAAAAGTTTTAAAAATAAAGATTTATTTTTTACACAATAAAAATTTTTATTTTTTGAAAAATCTCCTTTAGGACCGTTAATATCAATTACTATTTTTCCATTCTTTTTTAATATTCTTTTAAATTCTCTTAACAAAGCTTGAATATTTTTTTTATTTTTTAAAAGAGAAATTACACTTAAACATATAATATTATCAAAGAATTCATTTCTAAATGGTAATTTTTTTAGATTATTAAAATGTTTTAAGTGCGTTTTTTTTTTTAATTTCCGTTTACTGATTTTTTGTTTAACAATTTTTAATGCTTCTTTTGAAGCTTCTAATCCATACATTTCATGCCCATTTTTTCTCAAAAAAATTAAATTTTCACCTGTGCCAAAACCAAAATCTAAAGTTTTGCCAATATTTTTTGATAGATATTTACCCTGAATTCTAACTAAATTTAAATTTGGATATCTATGATTTTGTCCTGATTTGTAAATTTTTTCATACTTATTTACGTTATCTTTATCTATTAATTTCATTAATAACCTCTTTTAAAATTTACAATATTTAATAATTTTTTATTATTTATGTACCTCTCGATATTATCAGTTATTAATTTGAGGTTTCTATATGCAAAATTATCTGAAATTCCAGCGATGTGAGGAGTTATTACAACATTTTTTAATTTAAACAAAGGATGGTTTTTTGGCAATGGTTCTGGTTCAGTGACATCAAGTCCAGCTCCACTTAAATGTCCATTTTTAAGATACTTATTTAAACTATTTAAACATAAACACCCACCACGAGAAACATTTATAACTATAGCTCCCTTATTTAATTTTTTAATTATTTTTTCATTAATCATTTTTTTTGTATTTTTAGTCAAAGGTGATGTAATAAAAAGTATATCAATTTGTTTTGCTGCTATATTTAGTCTTTTACTCAAAAAAAAATTTTTAATAAATTGTGGTTTTTTAACTTTTTCATTGTTAACAACATTAACTTGCATTCCAAAACTATGAACTTTTTTTGCTAAACAAGTACCCACACCACCATATCCAACAATTAATGCTTTTTTATTATCTAATTCAATAGGTCTCTTTTCAAATGTTGTATTTTGACCATATTTCAAAATTAAATTGATATTTCTTGATAGAGTCAGTAATAAACCCATTGCATGATCTGATACCTGAATACCTTGGATTATTTTACCATTGGTAAAAACTAGATTATTAAAATTTTTTAGATACGAATATTTATCAACTCCCGCACCAGGAAGGTGTATCCATTTAATTTTATTATTATTTTTAAAATTAATTTTTTTAAGAACTTCCTCTATTGATTTCCTTGTGATACCCACAACTCCATCACACAAATTAAATTTATTTGTAATTTTTTTTTCAAAAACAAAATCTGCTTCTTTAAATTTTTTTTTAATTGCAGATATTTGATTAATCCTAAAACCAGCTAGATATATTTTTTTTTTTATTTTCATTTCAATAATTCTTTTATTAAAAAAAGTCTCCAAAAGATAACTTTAATTTTTTCTAATTTATTTATATTTGAATTAATTAATTTTTTTAAATTTTCAAATTCAAAGTATTCATTTAAAGCACCATATCTATAATCTTCAAGAAAAATAGATAATTCTCTCTTATTTGTTATAATTTGATTTGTATAAGATGGGGTAGGATATTTATTTTTTTTTGGTTTAAAATTAGAGATTTTACTCAAAACTTTGTGCGCCATTACTTTTCTTTTTGTCAGATTAAATTTCAATTTAGTCGGTAATGAATTAATTAAATTAACTAAATCATGGTCAAGAAAAAATGGCCTTACCTCTAGTCCATAATTCATACCAATAAAATCATGTCTTTTTTGCACAGTAGGAACCCAAAATAATTGATCTAAAAATAAACATTTGTTTTTCAAGTTTAGATTATTTATTTTTTTTTGAATTTGTTTATCAAATTCTATTTTGTAATCACTGGTATTTTTTTCAATTAGATTAAGCTGGTTATTAGTATTTTTATAAATATTAAAATAATTTTTTACAAAATCTAAATTCTTACCCTCGTATGACGAACTAAGAATTTTTTGGTATTTTGGATAACCTCCAAATATTTCATCTGCACCGTCACCAGTGAATGTGACTTTATATCCTTTATTGCTTATAAAATTATAAAGTTGGAAAAGAGTTAAGTCACTTGAATTAGATAATAAAACATAATTTTTCTTTGCAAATTTTCTAAATAATTTAAGTGTATGATTAAGATTAAAATCAATAAAATTATTATTTTTATTACTAGAACTTAGGACTTTATTAGGTTTAAGACCTATTGAAAAAGTTTCTAGGTTTTTATCATCTTCTGTTAGTAAACTTAATAAAATTTGAGAATCAACACCGTCACTTAAACATAACGATAATTTTTCTTCAGATGTTTTCCAGTCTTTAATATAATCTTTAAGTTTATTAATTGTTTTCTCTAATAAAATTTTATTATTTATTTCTTTATTTTTTTTAAATTTTGGTAACCAATATTTTTTTATAAGTATTCCTTTTTTTGAATATTCCAAAAAATTACCATTTTTTAGATCTTTCACATTGCATATAAGTGTGTTTGAATCATAAACTTGACCAAAAGAAAGAAAGCTTTTAATAGCTTGATAGTTTGGTTTTTTCCTTATTAAACCTGTTTCTACAAGAGATGAAAAATTTGAAGTAAGATAAAAACAGTTATTATTATCTAAGTATCCATAATATAATGGTTTAATTCCAAATCTATCAGTTGCTGAAAAAATAGTTTCATTTATTTTATCAATAATAACAAAAGAAAACATACCTTTTAAATAATTCAGACATTTATTTTTATAGAGCAAATATAATGCTAAAATTACTTCAGCTTCACTTTCTTTATAAAGCTTTATTTTTTTTTTTATTAAAAATTTAATTAATTTTTTATAATTAACTATTTCACCATTAAAACATATTAAATATCTTTTTGATTTACTTACAAACGGTTGAGATCCATCTTTTATATTATTTATATTAAGACGATTAAATCCAATTAAAAAATTTTTAAATTCTAATACTGAAGTTTCATCTGGACCTCTATCATTTAATAAAGATAAATTTAAACGAAATTTATTTTTTATATCTTGACTTGTTTTAAAATTATTTTTTGAATAAGCTATTAAAAAACCACACATAATACTTTTAAATAATATATACTCTCGTTTAAAAACGTCTTATTGACCAACCTTTAAATTCAATTTCACTCACATCATCCTCTTTTTCTACAATAGAGTCATCAAGAGGATAGTTGTACTTGGCCAAATCTAAATTATATACTTTTTGAAGACGATTATTTGATGGACCATAAAATTTTTCAATTACTGTTTTTAATTCATTAGAAATTTTTAATTCAATTGGTTTTTTCAAAAGAAAATTATCAAGTAGAAATTTTACTTTGTTAGAAGATAAAAAAGGAATATATTTTGAAGGATGACCAAATTGATACTTTTTTCTAGCTCGCTCATATTTAGCGGATAAGATTTCCCATAAAATATGACCTCTGCTTCGACGTTTATTTTCTTTAATTAGTTTTATTCCATTAATCAAATTTTTATCTAAAGGTTCGCCAATAAATTCACAAATTTCTTTTAAATAAGATTCCGGGTCATTGATCAGCATTTCGTAAGGAATAACTTTCATGTTCTCCTTGCCAAACAAATTTTCATACAAAGAGCAAATTTTTTCAAATTTAATTCCGTGCATCATGCCATTTAAGTGATTTTTTAAATTTTCATAAATTCTTTCCTCGAAATGTGTTTGATTAATCCATTCAGGTGGTACAAATTGAGTATAAATTGATGGTAACAATGAAAATTGGGATCTAATAACATAAATAATTTTAATATTTCCAAATAAATCTTTTATTCTTTTAGCAATAATAGCAGGTTCTGCAGTCATCTTTCCCCCAAAAAATGGAGTTACTAATGCTTCATCAGATATCAATACTGGATCATTTTCTGACCCAAGCTTTCCAGAAGCTTTTAATTTTTTATAAATATCAGAAGTTCGCTTCGTATTGTATGTCAATATGTCTTGATATTTAATTCTTTCAAACAATTCATGTAATTCGGATTTAAATTCAAATGGTGAACCTAAAAATCTGATTGATTTCATTTTTGGAAAAAAATTTCTTTGCAATAATTTTGTACCAGTTTTATGGTTACCTATATGTATAACTGTATGCATGATAACTTCTCTAAATTATATATTTTTTTTTTATTATTTTGTTTTTGCTTATGTTAATTCTAGTTTTTTTTCCAATTAAAAAATTAGCTTTCATTGGAGAAATACCAGTGCCAGGTCTTTTAAAACAAATATCTTTTCTATAAATTTTACATCCTTTTTTAATATTATTTTTTGCTACAACACTTTTTCTTGCCATTTTTCTAATTTTTATCTCATTTGCTGAAAATATTTTTTTACCAACCCCTAAGATTTTTTCGAGATTTCTAACTTTATCAACTAAGACTTTTAGTTGTTCAACTGAGTAGGACATTTTATGATCAGGACCATGAAATTTTTTGCTTAAAGTCACGTGTTTTTCAATGATTGCTGCTCCTTTAGCAACAGCAGCTAGACAAGCTTCATCAGTTAAAGAATGGTCAGAATATCCAATAGGTAGATTAAATTTTTCTCTTAAAGTATCAATTACGTTAATATTGAGCTGTTCAATCTTTGCTGGATAAGAACTTACACAATGCAAAATTGTAACTTTATTTTTAATTTTTTTAATTAATTTTAAACTATTTTCAATCTCCTTTATTGTTGCCATGCCTGTAGATAAGATAATAGGTTTTTTTTGCTTTGAAATTAATTTTAACAAATCTATTGAAGTTATTTCTCCAGAAGGAATTTTTATGAACGGTAAATTAATGTTCTTTAATAAAAATTTTAAACTTTCAGTATCAAAAGCAGTACAAGCATATTTTTTTCCATTTCTTATACAGTACTTTGCTAAATCTATATGTTCTTTTGGTTTAAGTTGTAATTTTTTGCTCATTGATTTTATTGATTTTTCTTTATCATTTTTTTTTGATATTCTGCTTTAAATGCATCATCACTGTATAATAAATTTGGATCAGCAAATTGAAATTTTATAAAATCAATGTCTAATTTTGAGAGTTTTTTTACAATCTTTTTTGCAAGTTTAAGTGAACCATTATGATTTAATCCTACTTCTGCAATAATTTTTACTTTTTCATTTTTCATTAAAGTTAATTTAGTTTTGTTTTAAAAAGTTTTCAATTAGAGTTAAACCGTGTTCTCTACTTTTTTCTGGATGAAATTGACATCCATAAATTTTATTTTTTTTTATGATAGCCGGTATCTTAAGTGAACCGTATTCAATATGAGCAATACATTCGTCATCTTTTTCTAAATTTGCATAATATGAGTGGATAAAATAAAATTTATTATTAATATGAGAATTTTTTATAATAGAATTTTCAATATTACCTGCATTCATTTTTAATTGATACCAGCCTATATTAGGTATTTTTTTATGCTCTTTATTTTTAATATTTTGCAAATTAATTTTTTTAACTTTTCCATTAATTAAATTAAGACCCTTACAATATCCATCCTCCTGACCTTCAGACATTAAAATTTGCATTCCTAAACAGATACCCATGATATTTATTTTTGTATAATCTAAATCTTGTATTAAATTTACTAAATTTGCCTGGTTTAATTTCTCCATTGCGTTTTTGAAAGCACCTACTCCAGGAAGAAATATATGTGTAGCATTCTTTATTTCATCTAAATCATTAGTTATATTGACATTGAAATTAAATTTATTAATTGCTCTAACTAAGCTTAATACATTTCCTCCACAATTTATTATTACTATTTTTTTCAAATTATTTTTTTTGATCAATTATATTTTTTTACTTATTTCTTTAATTTCATGTATTTTAGCAAGGTCATAATGCAGTATTGTTCCTGCTGCTACTGCATTACAGTCACTAAAATTGCTTAAGCTTAATAAATCCTCAGGCTTTCCCATTCCACCACTAATAATTAATGGTAAATTACAAATTTTATTTATTTTATCATATAATTTTAAATCAAAACCCTTTTTAGTTCCGTCATTATCAACCGAGGTAATAAGTATTTCTCCTGCTCCTCTGCTCGATACTTCATTCAACCAATCAACAATCTCTTTTCCAGAATTTTCTCTTCCATTTTCAAAATAAACATTCCATTTGTTTTCATCAATTTTCTTTGCTTGAATTGAAACTACAACTGCTTGGGATCCAAAGTTTTTTACCAAATCATTTATTAAAGAAGGTTTTCTTACTGCTGCAGAATTAATAGCAATTTTATCAGCACCATTTAAAAAAAGTTTTTCTGCATCATCTATTGATCTAATGCCACCACCAACAGTGACAGGTATAAATATATCTTTAGAAGCATGATTAATTATATCATTTAAATTATTTCTACCATAAAGAGAGGCTACACAATCAATAAATAATAATTCATCTGCACCTTGATTATAATATTTGATAGCATATTCGTTGGGATCACCTATTACTCTTAACCCTTCTAATTGTAGACCTTTAATTAAATTTGGTCCTTTTATATCTAACCTTGCAATTACTCTCACTTGAAAAATCTATTTATTTGCATGTATAGAAATACCCTTAGATACTGTAATTAACTTATATTTTTTTGGTAAATTGAATTTTCCATCTGTTAACAAATATTTTAAAAAATTCATTCCTGATAAATGTGTAGCTGGGTAACCTCCTCCAAACCTTGGGTTTATATCAATCAAAAATAATTTTCCATTTTTATCTTTGATAATATCGCAATCAATATTGCCAAAATGATTAAAAATTTTTATAAGTTTTTCAGCAAATTTTTGAATTTGTTTATCAATTATCACTACAGATCTATCTGTTTCACCTGCTCTCATCAAAAATTTTTTTTTTATACAAATTCTAGAAACATTATTTTTCGGATCATTAAAAATATCAATACCATACTCTGTTCCAACAATTTTATTTTGTAAAAAATATTTTTTAAAATTAAATTTATTTAATTCATTTTTATTTTTTATTTCATACATTTCTGAGCTACCACTTCCATATATTTTTTTTTTAAATATTGGAAGATTAAACATTTTTTTTCTTTTAGAAAAATACGAACAAGGAGTATTAATTTTATTTTTTTTACAAAAAAAATACATTTTTTTTTTATTTATACACATTTTAACAAATTTTGGTTCTGATATAATTACATCACAACTCAATTTTTTAAATTTAAATTTATTTTCTGCTAAAATAGCTAAGTCATGATCAGATAAAGGAATAATTTTTTTTATTTTATTTTTTTTAATTATAGAGATTATGCTTTCTAAATATTTTTTTTTGTTTTTTTCTACTTTAGGAGTTATAAATTTTTGAACACCATTTAAATAGAAACTTGGAACAATTCTTTCGGCATCTGATACAAAAATTTTAGACTTAATTATTTTTCTAGCAAATTCTATCATATATGTTCTTCTGCCGGTATTTGTGAATAATAAATTCATTTATATTAATTTATTTCTGTTAAATATTTATCTAAATAGTTAATTGCTTTTTTAAAAATTAATGGGTCCTGCGCTAGTGAAACTCTAATATAATTATTCCACTTATCTCCAAAGTAGTAACCAGGTGTTACAGCTACTGAATATTTTTTTAATAAATTACTACAAAATTTATCAGAGCTTAAATTTGTTTTCTTTATATTCAAAAATACAAATAAACCCCCATATGATTCTGAAAAACTTATCTTGTTATTGGAGCTAATTTTTTTTTTTAAATAATTATTATTTTTATTTAATTTTAAATTAAATTTTTTAATGTGATTGGATTTTTTTCTGTAAGCGTTTAGGGCAGCTACTTGAGTAAAAACAGGCACGTTTGTATTTATATGTTGCTGAATTTTAATCATTTTTTCAATCAAATTTTTTCTTGCATGACAGTAGCCAATTCTCCATCCAGTCATCGCGTAAGCTTTTGAAAAACCATTTATTGTTAATACTCTATTACTTATTGATTTAAATGATGCTGGAGATATATTTTTTTTTTTTTTGAAAATTAATTTTTCATATATTTCATCTGATATTAAAAAACATTTTTTATATTTATATAATAATTTTTCAAATTTTTTTGCCATACTAATATTTAAAATTTTACCAGTAGGATTGTGAGGATAATTTATTAAAATTACTTTTGTTCTGGAGCTAATTAATTTTTTTAATTTAGTAAAGTTAATTTCATAAGTTTCTAAATCTAAATTAAATTTTTTTATAATTACTTTATTTTCACTCAGCAATATTTGTGGCAAATAACTAGTATATGAAGGAGATATATAAATAATTTCATCATTTGGCCGCAAAAGACTCATCAATGCTAGTGAAAGGGCCATTTTAGATCCTGGTGTTACAATTATTTCTTCCGGTTTGCAGTTTATTTTATTTTCTTTTTTTAATTTTTTACAAATTTCATTTCTTAAATCATATATTCCGGCTGGACTTGAGTATTTTGTAAAACCTTTTTTCATCGCTAAAAATGCAGATTTAATTATAAAGTTAGGAGTATTAAAATCTGGTTCTCCTAGACCCAAGGAGTAAAAAATTTTTTTTTCTTTGTTCATTTTTTTAGCAATTTTGCTAAATTTTAATTCTATTGATTCTGAAATTTTTTTTGAAATTCTCATTTAGTAATAAACCTTTTTTGAAAAAAAATATTTTTTATTTCTAAGTTTTTTAGAAATTTTCCTATTTTTTTTCCAGATTTTCCATCCCCATATGGATTTTTCATTTTATATATTTTTTTTTTTAAAATTTTTATTATTAATCTTTTTTATTACTTTTAAAATTGAACTACTATCAAAATTACAATTTATAACATTTTTTGGGATTAATTTTCCAGTTTGCCTAATACCTAAATTTATAACTGGTGTAGAAAAAGTTGCTGCTTCTACAATACCACTTGATGAATTTCCTAAAACGTAATCACAATTTCTTAATAAAAAATAATAATCATGATTTAAATTTTTTACAAAAATCATATTTTTTTTATTTTTTGAAACTATTTTCTTAAAAAAATTTACAATTTCTTTACTTCCTGGATCTGAATTTGGATATGTAATAATTATTTTTTTTTTATTTTACTTAAAACAACCTTAATTTCATTTAATTGTTTTCTTAAATTTTCAAGATTTGTTGTTTCAGGATGAAAACATACTAAAATAAACTTTTCATTATTTTTAACTATAAATTTTTTTAAAAATTTGTCTTTTAAACTTTTTGAAAACTTTTTTAAATAATCAATCCCTGGTGCACCAACAACTTTGATCCTCCATTTTTCTTCACCCATTTGATGTATTCTATTCGCATATTGCTCTATAGAGGTAAGATGAATATGAGATAATTTAGTTAGTGAGTGTCTAACTTGGTCATCGAATGCACCTAAGGTTACAGATCCACCATGAATATGTACAATAAGTATTTTTTTTCCGAAAGCTGCCAAAGCTCCAGCTAAAAATTCATACCTATCTCCAAATAATACCAATATATCTGGACAATCTTTTTTAATAGTTTTGTCAATTCTTCCTAAACATTCTTTTAAATTTGATGAAATATCTTGAGTTTTTAATGAATATTTTTTTGGACAACAATCTTTCCATGGTACATTATTTTTTTTTATATCATTTAAAGTTTCCCCATATAACTTAAGTGAATGAGAACCTGTTATAAGGATTTTAATGTAAATATTATGCTTATTTTTTAAATAATTTATAATTGGTAATTGTCTTAAATAATCTGATCTACCAACTGATATGAAATATATTTTTTTTTTAATCATAAATTTATATTTTAAATTTTATTACTAAATGATTTCAATTCTAATCGAAATTACATGTAAAATTTTAAACTTTTAGGTTTTTTAACGTATCTTCTAATTTATTAAATTCACCAGTATCTTGCCAACTTTTATCAGAAATCATAAAAGTCCCTATTTTTAAATTTTTCTTTTGTGCTTTTTTGATTAATTGATCAAAGTCTAATTTTTGATTTTTCTTAATTAATTTTGTTGCAGTTTTTTTTAAAATGTACATTCCTGTATTAATAGGAAATTTATATTTTGGTTTTTCAATTATTCTTTCCAAAATATTATTTTTAATACTACAGACTCCATAGGGTAGAGAAAATTTTCTCTCTGAAACAACAATTGTAATATCATTTTTATTTTCGTCATGAAATTTTAAATAATTATTAAAATTTATTTTGAATATCACATCACAGTTTGTAACAATAATATTTTTTGAATTATTAGGTAATAATCCTATTGATCCTATTGTGCCTAATTTTCTATTCTCTTTTATAAATTTAATATTTTTAATTCCTTTTTGAAATAAATATGTTGTGACTAATTCTGAAAAATAATTAATTGATATGAGAATTTTTTCAAATCCATTTATTCTAAAATTGCTTATAATTTGTTCTAGTACGGTTGATTTACCTAAAGGAATTAATGGTTTTGGTATTATATTTGTTATAGGTCTTAATCTTGTGCCTTCACCACCACTCATAATAACAACTGGAATATCATTTTTTTTTTTCCAATAAGCTTCTGGATTTTTTATATAATTTGATCTTAATATCACTTTTTTAATAATCATTGACTCATTACAAATAGGAACAAGATCTAAAACTTTTTTTATTAATAAATTTTCTAGTTTTTGTTTATTATAATTTTTTTCTAAAAGATATTTTGCATTTTTATTGTAAAAATTTTCTACCTTACTTGTTTTTTTAAGTTGTGAAATATTATTTCTAATATCTCCATCACTTAAAATTCCTAAAAATTTTTTTTTCCTTGCTACAATCAAACATCTTACACCTGATTTTTTGATTTTTTTTAATGCTTTATTAATTGAGTCTGATGGTTCTGTATAAAGTATTTTCATAAAATATTTTATTTAATTTAAACTTTATATTCTGATTTTCCTATTATGAGATCAACAATAGACAAAAGCCATATCTGAAATATATTTTCAACATAATTATAAGCTTTTGACTTTACATGTAAATTAATACTGCTATTTTTTCTGAGAAAATTATTAATATTATTGCCAGTTAAAGTTACAATTTTTAATTTTTTTTTATTTGAAATTTTACATGCATTAAGCATATTTTGAGATTTACCACTAACAGAGATGATTATAATTAAATCTTTTTTATCTGCATAATATTCTATTGATTTTTCCACCCATTTTGAATATCCAAAATCATTAGAAAAGCATGTTATAAGATTTGGTTCGTTTAAATTAATACATCTTATTCTGGCATTCTTTGTTAGATCTACACTAAAATGGCTTGAGATAGAAGCACTTCCTCCATTTCCAAAAATTAAAACTTTTTTATTTATTTTTTTTGTTTCTAATATTAAGTTTTTAATTTCTAATATTTTTTTCAAATTATTATCTGTTTCTAGAATTAATTTTTTCTGGAATTCTCTAAAATATTTATTTAGAAACTTCTTTTCATTATTAAATTTTTTTTTCATAAAATTTACTTTTATTGTTTTCAATTTCAGGATATTTCATTTTAAGATTTTCTAAAGTATCATTATCTTTAAAAACACCTTTTTCAATATAATATATTTCATCACATATTTTCAAAGTACTTAACCTGTGTGAAATCATAATTATTGATACTTTTTCTTTAAATTTTAATATTTCGTTTAATATAGTATCTTCAGTTTTATTATCTAAAGAACTTGTCGACTCGTCTAATATTAATATCTCTGGTTTAAAATAAAGTGCTCTGGCTATTCCAATTCTTTGTTTCTCTCCTCCAGAAATTTTTATACCATATTCTCCTAATGATACGTTTAAATCATTGTTATTTTTATTATAAAAATTAGTTAAACCTGCAAGTTCTATAACATCAAGAACTCTTTTTTCATCTATTTGATTTTCATCAATACCAAATGCAATGTTATTTTTTAACTTATCATCTAATATTAAAATATCTTGGGGCACATAAGTTATTATTTTATCATCAAAAAATTCTTCTTCTTTAACCGTGTTTATTTTAATTTCTCCCTTATCTTGATTAAATAAACCTAAAATAATGTTTATTAATGTAGTTTTTCCTGCTCCAGACTGACCTATTATTCCTACTATGCTGTTTTTTTTAACTTTCATTGAAATATTATCTAAAGGTTTTGCTTTATCGCTATATTTAAAAGAAACATTATTAAGCTCCAAAGCATACAAACTTTTATTTCCGTTATTTATTATTTTATACTTATTTTCTTTTGGCTGGTTATAATCTTTTTTTATTTCCTCAGTTATTAAAAAAAAGCTATTATTGTAAGCAACTATGTGAGTTAAAGATCCTGAGATTGCTTTAAATGATGGTAATAGTTTTATTATTGCTGCTGAAATAAGTCCAAGAAAAGGTAATAATTCTATAAATGCTTCTCTTGATTGATCTTTCGTTGTGATAAAAAAAAGAATACCAATAATTAGTACAACACCAAATAATTCGAAAAATATCTTTGGTAATCTTGCTAATAAAGCATGAACCATGAGTTTACTTTCAAAAATATTTATATATTTGAAATAATTATTTAAAAAAAATTTTTCTTTATGAAAAATTTTAATATCCTTTATAAAGCTTAAACTTTGATTTATTAATTTTAAAACTTGCCCAGCAGCTTTGATTCTGTGAATTGAATTTTGTTTCAAAACCTTGAAAGTGAACAAATAAAAAATTACTGCACCCACAATCAAAGAAAATAGAATTAAAATAGATAATAACGGTTTGTATATAAACACCAAAATAAAGATTACTATTAATAAAGCCACTTCTTTAAATATTGAAATTATACATTGAATAAAGTTTACACTATTGTTTGTTTCATAAATTAGATTTCTAGATAAAATTGATGTGTTATTATCAACAAAAAATTTAAATTTATTTTTTAAATATATATTCATAAGTGAATTACTAATACTAACTTTTATTTTTTTTGTAAGGTTCAGTTCAAAGTAGTCTACATAAAAAAGAAAAATAGCTTTAATTAAAAAGATAAATACGATTAAAATTACTAATATTGTTCCAATATTATTATTGCTAAAGAAATTAATATTATCATAAGATGAATTTAAATAGTTGAGCTCTCCTGATATTATAAAAGATATATATGCAGGTATAGTAGCTAAACTTAATAATTCAAAAATAGATACTATTAATAATAAAATCGTAAGTAAAAAGATTGATTTTTTTACTTTATAATCAAACAAATACTTAAAATTTTCTAGAATTTTATAAAAATTCATTTTATAGGAATATAGATTAGTTATTTTCTAAACAATTTATTTTTTAAAAATTTTAAAAAACTTCTAAAGCTTAGATCGTTATAACTTTTTGGTAAATAAGTTCTAGAAGGAAATGAATTAATTGAATTAAATTTACTTACATAATATTCATTATTCTCTATAGATTTTCCTGATCCTTGGTAAGGGTAAATAAAATCTTTTTTACTATTTTTTTTAAAAAGATATATTATTTCTACTTGGTCTAAAATATTGTTATTAACCATTTTAAAATAAGAATGCTCAGCAGGTGTGCAAAAATATTTATCCTTTTTTACAAATACAAGTGAAGAGTAAACACAAGTATAATTATTAACAGCTGCCAAATTTTCAAAAAAACTTATATCAAAGTTATAAAATCCATTTCCTCCAAAAACACCTTGATGAATTAATAAAAAACCATTTTCTTTACAAAGTTTATGCATAGATTTATAACTTTCTACAACATTAAATGGATGTTCATTGTTTCCAAGATCAGTTACAAAATCATATGGTTCAAAATTTACTTGCTCTTCAATTGGATAATTTAAATCTACTTTAAAAAAGGTATCTAGAAAATCTTCTTTAATCCTGTCTAATTTAATTAGGTCTAATCTATCTGTTTTTTTTGCTCCCAACATCTTCCACAAAAAAGATGAGGAAAGTCTGGGTCTTTTTGGGTATGTTTTTGCATGCATTAGAGTTTCGTCGAAATTTTTAATATTTAAAGAGTCTAGACTTGATCTTAGTTCATTGTAATTAAGATTTAGATCTTGGTCCCCCATATCAATAACAGACTCTATATTTTTAAAAAAACCACTCCTATACAATTCACAAGCAATATGTAAAATTTTTTGATCTAAAGCCATGATTATTTAAATCTTATATATATTTTTTTATTTTTTAAAATCTTATTATTTTTATTTTATAACTTTTAATAACTTTTTGTTACCTGGTTGATAATTCATAATTTTTCTCTTAACTGGATTAATTTTAGAAATCCAGTTTTTTTTTGAAGAACTGATCATGTTATTTATTAATCTTTCTGTTTCTTTAATTTTTAGTTCATTTGTAAAGAAAAAACCTTTTTTTTTAAATACAGATGGCCAACCGAAATTCCATAGATCATTGATTTTTTTAGAGCTATTTATATTTCTTGAAAAAAATATTATTTTTTTATTTCTTGCTAAAAATTCATAACCTAAAGTTGAATCTATATTTGCAATATATTTTGATCTAATTAGAAAATCATAAGAAGATCTATAAGATTTTTTTGGCTTAAAATTTATTTTTTTTTCTTTTAAAATTTTTTGATACCATTTTTTTTCTTTTATCGGATCTGAGTCACTACTACCCACAATATAAAATGGAATGTTTTTTTTTTTACAAATTAAATAAATTAATTTAATTATTTTAATTTCTGATGATATAAAATCATTAAAATTTTCAAAATTTAAACCATACATTTTTTTATAATTTAACTTATTATAATGAAAAGATTTTTTTAATCTAAATTCAGATATATATGTTAAACAGTTAATAATCTTTCTATTTTTAAATTTTGATATAAGGTTATTTCTTATCGCTCCAACTGGTATAATTTTAGCATCAACCTTGGATTTATAGTAACTTATATTTTGACTACCAAAACAAAATATATTATCACATTTAAATTTTTCATTGTTTCCATTAGACTCGAATAACTCTTTATCATTTCTATACCCATTTTGAATTGCTATAAATTTTTTTTTTTTAAAATACTTTTTTAATCTGTAAAAGTTTTTATTGTTATCGGTAGCTGTTATAATAGTTTTTGGATTAGAAAGTTTTATTGCTAATTTATAATAATTTAATTGTGAAATTTTTTTTAAATTAATTAATAATTTAATTACTAAATATAAATTAATTTCTTTATTAAAGTAAACAAACTCAATATCTCGTTTTTTAAAGTAATTTAAAAAAACTTCATCATGCCCATGTTCTAAAATCAAATATTTAGATTGTTTTATTTTTTTAAATGACCAGTCTCTTTCAAAAATACTTAAAAATTTATTTATCATAGAATATAAAATTTTTTTTAACTAATTTTTTTTAGATATTTTTTTGCTTTTATTAAATCTGTTTTATAATCTATGTC
>MDTG01305111.1_pt1 | contig 29364 bp, 24 predicted proteins | sample 811421 | NCBI WGS metagenome assembly MDTG01 (sample SAMN05326645, study PRJNA326480) | marine metagenome | isolation source: seawater | place: Pacific Ocean: South East | collected 2011 | reverse complement strand
CTGTACCATTATTCTATTTATGGGTGATTATATGAAATACGTAAGTATATTAGGTTCAACAGGGTCAGTTGGTATTAATTCACTATCGGTTATTTCTACGCTTAGCGAAAGATATAAAATATATGGTATTTCATGTCACAAAAATATTTCACTCTTTCATGATCAGATTAATTTGTTTAAACCTAAGATAGCAGTAATTACAGATGAAGAGGCATATAATTTATTTAGTGAAAAATATGGAACATCATATAAAGATACTAAAGTACTTTTTGGCAACTCAGGCTTAGATCAAATTTCATCCAATGATAACGTATCCACAGTAGTTGTAGCAATTGTAGGTTTCTCCTGCATTAAACCTGTATTATCTGCAATCAATCATAATAAAGTTATCTTAGTTGCTAACAAAGAAATACTCGTAAGTGCTGGTGAGCTCATTATTTCAAGTTTAAGAAAATCACAAGCAACACTTCTTCCCATCGATAGCGAACACAATGCTTTATTACAAGTTATACTATCATCAGGTCTGGAATATAAAATTAATGATGATAAATATTATAAAACGAAAATTAAAAACTTAATTCTTACAGCATCTGGAGGACCATTCTATAACTATGATATTAAAGATCTGAAAGCTGTATCTCCTGAGGACGCTACTCAGCACCCAACATGGGCTATGGGAAAAAAAATATCTGTTGATTCTGCTACTATGATGAACAAAGGTCTTGAAATTATAGAAGCTAAGGTTCTTTTCAATTTAGATTTAGATAATATCAAAGCGATTGTTCATAGACAAAGTAAAGTGCATGCTCTAGTTGAATTTTTTGATGGAACTGTCATTGCTCATATGTCAAATCCGGACATGAAAATACCTATTTCATATGCATTAACATACCCAGAGCGAATTTATGAATATGACAATACTGACTTTAATTACGCTGATTTAAGCTTTGAGGCTCTATCAATAGATAAATTTCCATGTTACAAATTAGCAAGAATAGTAGCAAAAATAGGCAAAAATTCAGGATTAATTCTTAATGCGGCTAATGAAATTAGTGTAGAATACTTCTTGGAAAGGAAAATATTATACTCGGATATTCCTAGAATTATTGAGGATGTATTAGAGATGAGTAAACTTACTAGTCATATAGATATTACGTCTATTCTAGAAAATGATGAAGAAGTTAGAACAAATACAAGAAAGATAATAAAAACTAAATATTCATAATTATGGAACTTTTAAATAGTATTATAGGATTTTTAATAGCAATAGGAATACTTGTTACGTTTCATGAGTATGGACATTTTATAGTTGCTAGATTATGTAATGTAAAGGTTTTAAAATTCAGCGTCGGCTTTGGTAAGCCAATATTTACAAAGAAATCAACTGAAACATCTACTGAATTCTCATTATGTATGATTCCGTTAGGAGGTTATGTACAAATGTTAGAATCTAAAACTCCTGATGGTGAATCAAATAATATAAAAGAGAGTGATCAGCAGTACTGTTTTGATAAAAAAAATGTTTACCAGAGATTTGCAATTGTTGCAGCAGGTCCTATATTTAATTTAATTTTAGCTATATTATTTTTTACATTTACATATATGAATGGGATTGGCGGAATAAAGCCTGCTATTAAAATCTCTAATGACAATGAAATATTTCAGATAACCTCTGTTAATAATCATGAAGTCTCTAGATGGCAAGATGTAAGAATAGAAATTTTAAATAATATTATGAACGATAAAAAAATATTACTGACTTTACAAGACAAATATAATGAAAAAATTATGTATCCAATAAAATATGATCCATCAATACTCAATATGGAGGGTGATATTATCCAAAATATTGGATTAAATATCTCTTATCCTAATAACGACTCTATCATTGGAACTGTATCTGGCAAACAGAATAATAAAAACATAAAAACAGGTGATAAAATTATATCTATAAATGAGACTCCTATTAAATCATGGACTAATCTTGTTGAATACATACATGCACATCCAGATACATCGATAAATATTGTAGCAGAAAGAATGAATGAAAGGGTTGAATATACAGCTATGATACTAAATAAAAATAATATTGGATTTTTAGGTGTATCAAAAAAAAATGACTTGTCTCAATTCGTAAAAGTTAGATATAACCTCAATGAATCATTTGCTAAGGCAGTTAATAGTACTACAGATTATACTGTACTTACTTTTAAAATGATTGGAAGACTGGTCATTGGCGATGCCAATGTAAAGAATCTTAGTGGTCCATTATCCATAGCTCAATTTTCAGGTAGATCACTGGAGATGGGGTTATCATATTTTTTATACTTATTAGCTATTCTTAGCGTTAGTCTGGGTGTATTGAATCTTTTACCGATTCCAATGCTTGATGGAGGGCACCTTGTTTACTATATGTATGAGATTATCACGGGGCGTGAGTTACCTGATTCAATTCAAAATACTGCCCAAATTGTTGGCGTTGCTCTTTTAGGATTGATCATGATTATAGCCTTCTATAACGACTTCATTAGAATATTTTCATGAAAAATATACAGACTTTCTTATTTATAATTCTCTTTATTCCCACTTTTGCCTATTCTGAGACTCAACAAGCTAATTATTTAGTAATAGAGGGAAATTCAAGAGTATCTGAACAAGAAATAATTGAATATTCTGGTTATGAAACTGGAAAAACCTATTCAAATGAGGAAATTTCGCTACTCATTAAAAACTTATTTTCTACAAATTTATTTAAAGATATTCAGATTAAATTAGAAAATGAAACTCTCTATATAAATATAACTGAAAGAGCAATAATTTCTAAAATTAATATTGATGGTAATAAACTCGTTGAAACTGAGCAGATATTAAAGTCTTTAAAAGCAGTGGGAATATCACAAAGCAAGCCATACAGTAAGAACCTTATTGATAAAGTAAGACAAGAACTTATTAGGCTTTATTACGATAATGGCAGATATTCGTCCACTGTCCAAGTTGATGAGCTCAAATTAGATAATAATCTTATGGAACTATCATTGACTATCGAAGAGGGCGATGCTTCAAAAATTAAAGATATTAAAATTATAGGAAATAAAAGTTTTTCAAACCGTCAAATAAATTCTTTAATAAAATCAGGTCCAAAGTATTGGTTTGAAGTTTGGTCTGACAAAGATGTTTACAATAGTACTACGCTTGATCAAGATATAGAGTCTATTCAAAACTATTATCAAGATCGTGGCTATGCACAGTTTAAATTAGTATCAAAGCAAGTTAACTTGTCATCTGATAAGAAAGATATATATATTACAATATCCATTAGTGAAGGTGATTTATTTAAATTTGGAACTATTTCACTTTATGGTCTTGAAGATTTTGATCAAGAAATATTCAAGTCAATTCTCTCAACAAACTTAAGTCCTGGAGATTCCTTTTCAAGAGCAAGGCTAGAAACTTCAAAGAATAGTATTGAATATGTCCTTGGTGAAAAAGGTTATGCATTTCCTCAAATTTTATATGATGTATCTTTCAAAGAAAATACTGATTATGTTGATATTAATTTTAGAGTTGATCCAAAAACAATTTCTTATGTGAGAAGGATTAATATTAAAGGAAATACTAAGACAAATGATGAGGTATATAGGAGGGAGCTTAGACAGTATGAATCTTCTCTTTACTCACAAAATAAAATTGATAGATCAAAGTTGAGACTACAGAGATTAAAATTTGTTAACGAAGTAGAAGTTAAGAAAAATATTGTGGATCAAGAAAAAGGAATTATTGATATGGATTTTATTCTTGAAGAAACTCAATCTGGAGAATTTAAACTTGGCGCAGGATACTCTGATAGCTCAGGTGCAATATTTAATGCTACGATTCAGCAAGATAACTTTTTAGGAAAAGGGAATAACGTTGCTTTGCAACTTGAGAAAAGTTCTTATCTAAAACTCTTAAAATATAGCAATACTAATCCTTATTTTACTAAGGATGGCATTGCAAAAACAACGAGCCTTGTTTTTAGTGAAACAGATGTATCATCATCATCCACTGCTTCTTATCTATCCGATACATTCGCTTATGGAATAAGCTACAATGTACCGATTTCAGAGATAAGATCCTATGGATATGGTGCAGAGGTTAAGCTTACTGAATATACAACAACTGCAGGGTCACCTGCGAATGTTACGAATTTCCTAAATAAGCATGGTTCGACACATTTCGGAGTTCAACTTAATGGCTCACTTGTAGAGGATACACGAGATAGAACCACATACGCTAATATGGGATATAGAGAATCCCTAATAGCTTCAATGTATGTGCCGCCTGATTTTGACTACTCATACATTTCTTTGACATACAGAGGAGAGTATAATACCCCATATAAGCTAAATTTTTTAAATATGTTTGATTGGGGAACAACATTTAGAGTAAAACCGCAACTAGGCGTAGGTGTTGGTCTAATAGGTTCTTCTCAGTTGCCGTTCCATGACAAATTTTATGCTGGTGGAAATGCTACAGTAAGAGGCTTTGATTCAAATAGTCTAGGACCACTTAGAAATAACACAACATGTACTGCGAAAACATGTGATGCTATAGGGGGTGATTTTTTAGCTGTCATACAAAACGATTGGGTTTTCCCACCACCTCCATTTTTAGGTGAGGATAAGAGAGCATTTCGAGCTTCATTATTTGTTGATATTGGTAATGTATTTGAAGATGTGTCTGATTTTAGTTATAGTGAGTTACGAGGAAGTTATGGAATACAAGCAAATTTTAGGACTCCAGTAGGAGCAGTATCTATAGGATTTGTTGATACATTTAAATCAAAGACTGGCGATGATACAAAACCATTAATATTTTCACTTGGAGGTGCATTCTAATGTTTAAAAAATATTTTTTCATATATTTACTATTAATATTACCTATAACTAGTTTTGCAGAAACTAAAATAGGTATTGTGAAGCTAGACATCTTATTTCAAGAAATTCCAATATATAAAGAGTCTCAAACTAATTTAAAAAAAGAATTTGAACCAAAGGCTGATGAACTAAAAAAAATTGAAGTTAAATGGAATAAGCTCAATGACAATTATTTAAAAAATGAAAGGACTTTGTCAAAAAATGAAAGACAAGAGAAAATCAAAGAAATAAATTCTATTGAAAAAGAATTTAGAGAAAAACAGCAAAAGTTACAAGGTGAGCTACAGTCAAAGCAAAACTCTGAACTAGAAAGGATTAGAAAAATTGTTGAAAAAGCTATTAATGAGTATGCGAAAGATAAAGATTATGACCTTATACTAAGAGCTGACGGAACAACACTTTTCGCAAAAAAATATGTGGATATAACTCAAGATATTATTAATATTCTTAATTAGACATCAAAAAATGAATCTTGATAGAGAATACACATGTTCAGACTTAAGTCAGATCTTAGAAGCATCATGTGAAAACTCCGATGATACTATCTTTAATAGAATTTCAACGCTAACAAATCCAATAAATAATTCACTTGGTTTTATAACAAGTAATAAAACGTCACAAGATATTTCGAATTTCTCTGGCTTAATCGTCTCCAATGAATTCTCATCTGATACTGACCTTAAAATACCATTATTTAAAACAAATAATGTTATGCACTCTTTGACAAACCTTCTAAATAATTTACAAATAATGTCTGAATATAAAAGCCTAGATAATTTTTATAATGTTACCGTTGGTAGTAATGTTTCAATAGGAAAAAACTGTATTATTCATCCTGGTGTTTTCATTAATCATAATACAATTATAGGAGACGATGTTATTATTCATCCAAATGCTGTTATTGGCTCAGATGGTTTTGGATTATATAAATTTGATAATATATGGCATAAAGTACCACATATAGGCTCGGTAATTATTGAGGAAAATGTTGAAATTGGTTCAAACACTACAATAGATAGAGGCCTAATTGATAGTACGATCTTAAAAAAGAACTGTAAAATTGATAACCTTGTCCAGATAGCGCACAATGTAGTTATAGGTGAGAATACTGCCATAGCTGCATGTACTGGTATCGCTGGAAGCACCTCTATCGGAGATAACTGTACTATAGGTGGCGGTACAGGTATTAATGGACACATTGACATATGTGACGATGTTCACATACATGGAATGACCACAGTTACTAAATCTATAAAGGAAAAAGGGCAGTATGCATCTGCAATGGCTGTTGATAATGTTCGTAATTGGCGGAAAAATCAAGTAATATTCAGAAATCTTAAAAAAAAATAAAAATGGAATACTTAAATGAATATACAAAATTATTTACCACATAGATACCCATTCTTACTCATAGATAAAGTTTTAGATATAAAAAAATCACAATCTATCATAGCTCAGAAAAATGTAAGTTATAACGAGCCTTTTTTTCAAGGGCACTTTCCTGATTATCCTGTATTTCCCGGTGTACTTTTATTAGAAGCTATGGCGCAGGCAACAGCAATTTTAGATGTTGAAAGTAATGATAGAGACATGTCTAATCAACTATACTATTTTGTAGGTATTGATAAGGCTCGATTTAAGAAACAAGTTATCCCAGGGGATATAATTATTATTTCAGCAAACTTAACTCAAAGTAAAAGTGAAATACACAAATTTTCTGCTGAATGTAAAGTAGATGATGCAATTGTATGTACAGCTGATCTATTAGGTGCAGTAAGAACAAAAAATGATTCATGAAACATCGATAATACATCCATCTGCATCTATATCTGATGGAGTAAACATAGGTGCATACGTGGTTATCGATAAAAATGTCACCATCGGCACAGGTTGTGTCTTAAAAAACAATGCAATCGTAAGAGAGAATACCACTTTGGGAAAAAATAATACTATTTATCAGTTTGCAACCATTGGGGAAGAGCCACAAGATCTAAAGTTTAATGACGAAATTACTCAATGCACAATAGGAGACAATAATACATTCAGAGAATACTGTAGCATTCATAGAGGCACAAGTAATGGTATCTCAAATACTTATATAGGAGATAATAATTTATTTATGGCATACACTCATGTTGCGCATGATTGTGTAATTAATGATAATTGTATATTATCAAATGCGGCTAGTTTAGCTGGTCATGTTAACTTGGAATCAAACGTTTCATTAGGTGGTTTTACGCTTGTTCATCAGTTTTGTAATATTGGAAAATTTTCATTTTCAGGTCTAGGCTCTGTTATTTCTCAAGATGTTACACCATTTACTCTAGTTGCTGGAAATCATGCAAAAGCATATAAAATTAATTCCGAAGGTTTAAGAAGAAATAACTTTTCTGAAGAAACTATCAAAAATCTAGAGAAAGTATTTAAGATATTCCTTAAATCAAGCCACTCGTTAGATGAAAAAAAAAGAATCTTTGAAAATCTAAATATTTCAAATTCCGAGGCCGAGTACTTTATTAATTTTATATTAAATAGCAACAGGGGCGTAACTAGGTAGCATCAATTAGCCTATTCGCAATAATAGCAAGACTTTCAGATGGTTGAGCGGATAATTTCTCTCTTATTTTTTCATAGTTCATGAACATATCCTTACGATAGTCTTCATCTAGGTCAATCTTGTTTAATTCTACCATTATATCTACTTGGTCTGAATAAGATGGCTGTATGTATTCATTTACAACTGGATGTGAGCCCATGCTATCACCCAATATTAGGTTTACGAGACCAATATATTTTAATTTAACAAGGCTTCTCATAATTAAAAAAGATAGATAGGATAATTTATAAACAATTATCATTGGAATATTAAGCATTGCAAGTTCTAGTGTAATTGTTCCTGATGCGCACAACGCTTTTTTGCAATTTCTTACTTTTTCTATTTCTTTACCTGATGTTAGATAATCATGATAGCTTTCAGGCAATAAATTCATTAGAAGATTTTTTGATGTTTCATTCGCATAAAATATACAAATATTTTCTTTTTTATTTTTCTGAATACAATCCAACATAATAAACAAATTATTTCTTATTTCAGATTCTCTACTTCCAGGAAATATACCTAAATCAATAAATCTATTCTCATATTCATTCACTGATTCCAGTAAATCTTTTCTTTTACTTAAAGGATGACCTACGTAAGTAACATTATTAGAATACTTCTTAAAAAAATTCTCCTCAAATGGAAAAATTACTGCAAGGTGATCAATCGAATCCATAAATCCCTTTGCTCTTCTCTCTCTCCATGCCCAGACTTGAGGAGCAACGTAAAACAATACAGGTATGCCAAGTTTTTTTGCATATTTTGCGATTTTAAGATTAAATTCAATATAATCTACTAGTACAATCAAATCAGGTTTGTTTGTATCAACATATTTTTTTGCAACATTCAATGCATTAGAAATTTCTTTATACTTAGAGATAACTTCGACAATACCTATAACAGAAATCTTCTCAGTATTATATATAAGATTAGCTTGAGTTTTATTTACTTCATTTTGGCCAAATGCAGTAAAAGAAATGTCGGGATTAATCTGAAGATGTTCCTTTATATAATTTGCAGCATGTTGATCACCTGAGGATTCGCCTGCAACTACAAAGATGTTTTTTTCACTACTCATAATTATTTATGATATTACATATTTTTTTTATATCATTAACAAACATTTCCGGATAAATTGGAAGTGAAATACATTCCTTTGATACTTTCTCAACTATTGGAAGTGATTTATAATTTATCTTTGAATAAGCTTTGTATTTATATATTGGTTTAGAATAATATACTCCATAGGGTATTTTATATTTTTCTAGATAATTTATAAATTTTTTCCGATTTTTCACTTTGAGCGTGAATTGATTATATGTATGTCTGGCATTTTTATTACATAATGGAAGTTTTATATTATCATTATCTATCATATTAGAATATATCTTTGCAATACTTCTTCGTTTATCAAGAAATTTATCAAGAAATTTTAACTTAATAGATAAAATAGCTGCTTGTATTTCATCTAACCTACTATTATAGCCAATTAGATCATGTTGATTTCTTTTAATACCTCCATGAGTTCTTAATTTTTTTAACCTATTCAAGTGTTTCTTATTTTTTATTGTTATTAATCCGCCATCACCAAAGCATCCTAGATTCTTTGTCGGAAAAAAGCTAAAACATCCCATATCTCCAAAAGTACCAGTTTGTTTAGACATATATGTTGCACCAAATGACTGTGCACAATCTTCAATGTGATATAATGAGTTTTCTTTTGCTATAGAATTAATTTCTTTTAATTCGCAAGCTTGCCCAAATAAATTTACAGATAATATAGCCTTTGTTTTTTTTGAGAGAGCTTTTTTTATATTATGTGGATGTATATTAAAAGTATCAGGATTAATATCAGAAAATATAGGTTTAGCACCTACCAATGATATAGCCTCTGCTGTTGCAAAATATGTAAAAGGAGATGTAATTACTTCATCATTTTTACCAATATCTAATGCCCTAAGTGAGAGAACTAAGGCATCTGTCCCGGAGTTACAGCTTAAAGTATAATTTGACCCTAAATAATTTTTTGCATCGCTCTCAAAGCTTGAAACATTTTTTCCAAGTATATAATTTCCTGAGGATAAAACTTCTAGAACTTTCTTATTAACTCTACTATCGAATAACTTGAATTGTTTTTTCAAATCAAATAATTTAATCATGTTATCTTAATGCTCCGGTTATTTTCTTTGCGACCTTAAGTGCACTTTCACCACACTCACCTGTAGTCATAGATTTTTCTATGCCACGGCATGTATTGATAAAATTTGTTATTTCATCATTTAATGAATCAGATTTATCATACTTGTGAGAGTATGTTTTAAAAGTATTATTCTTTTTCTTTATTAATTTCTTTAATTCATTATTTATGAAATCAACAGAATAATAAGAGTTTTTTGAAAATATTCTCATCTTTCTCTCGTTTTTGGTACTTATTCTACTTGCTGTTAAATTTGCGACTATATTATTATTAAACTCAATTCTTACATTTGCAATATCTGTTAATTTTGTGATGATCTTTTTACCTGAGACAGACAGTCGTTTAATTTTTTCATTAACGAGTGACAAAACTATATCAATATCATGTATCATAAGATCCAATACAACATCTACATCATTAGCTCTTGGATTAAACTTACACAGACGGTGTACTTCAATAAATTGAGGATTTACTTTGTCTGATCTTAACTTTCTTATAGTAGGATTGAATTGCTCTAAATGTCCTATTTGAAATATACAATTATTTTTTTTTGCTATTAAGTTTAGGCTTTTTGCTTGAGCAACTGTCTCAGTCATAGGTTTTTCTAGCAAAACATGAATCTTATTCCTCAAAAAATACTTAGCTATTTTGTAATGTGTAGTGGTTGGAGTTACAATAGAAACAGCATCTACTATATTTATTAAATTTTTATAGTCATTTGTCTTATAAATTGATTCGGACTTAACAGAATTTCTATTTTTTTCATCAATGTCAACAATTGCGGTAATGTCAGCATATTTATTTGATTTATATTTCTGATAATGAAATTTCCCTAGATATCCGAGCCCAATTATCCCAACTTTAATTTTATTATATATCATATGTTAATTAATCAACTTGATTGGTAGAATGAACATTATATACCATTTTGATGAAATCAAGTAAAATAATAGCAGGAGTAGATGAGGTTGGACGTGGCAGTCTTGTTGGTGGAGTATATTCCGCTGCGGTTATTTTAGATCAAAAATATTCAATTCGTGGCTTAGTAGACTCAAAAAAATTAAGTGAAAATAAAAGAAGACTTATAGCTAATGAAATTATAGTTTATTCATTATCTGTGGCAATTGGAATAGCGACAAAGGATGAAATTGATTCTATGAATATTCATAAAGCTACACTTTTAAGCATGGAGAGAGCAATTATTAATTTAAATATATCACCTGATGAAATTTATGTTGATGGTCTATATTGCCCTGATGTATCTATTAATTGCCGAGCGATTAAAAACGGTGACAATTTAGTATCTGAAATTTCAGCTGCATCAATTGTTGCAAAAGTTGCCAGAGATAATGAGATGATTCATTTAAATAATTCTTTTGAGATGTATGAATTTGATAAAAATAAAGGATATGGAACATCTAAACATCTGAATACTATATCATATCTTGGTAAGACCATTCACCACAGAGATTCTTTCCTAAAATAAATGAATAATTTTACTCAACTACATCTTCATAGTTCATACTCACTGAACACAGGAACTATCAAAATTGATCACTTAATAGATTTTGCCAAAAAAAATAAAATCTCTTCTCTCGTTGTCACGGACTTTATCAATATTTTTAGTGCTGTAAAGTTTTATCAGAAATGTATTAAAGCTTCAATCAAACCTATTATTGGCTGTGAAATACCTCTGATCAATAATGAGAATGTTAAGCCAGATAATATTGTACTGCTATGTCAAAATATTAATGGTTATCATAATTTAAATAAAATTCTTTCAATAATACACACCACAAGATCATCTAACTTGGGAGCTGATTTAAATTTAATAGAAAAATATAATTCTAATCTAATTTGTTTATCAGGCGGCAGAAATGGCATCTGCGGTATAAATTCACTCAATAAATCTACTGAAGAGACGAAAAATATTCTTGAAAAATTTTCTAGAATATTCTCAAATAGATTCTATTTAGAGATAGATAGAACTGAGAGACAAAACGAAGTCTATTATCATAACAAATCACTCACACTTGCTGATCAATTAAATATTCCAGTTGTTGCAACTAACGATGTTTTATTTTTATCTGATAGTGATTATGAGGCCAATGAGGTTAAAGTTGCCATTAACCAGAAAACAAAACTTGATGAAAGAGCCAATCAAGTTGAATATTCTCCTAATCAATATTATAAATCTGAAAAAGAGATGACATCTCTGTTTCATGATATTCCCACATCAATTGAGAATATAAGTGAAATCGTGAAAAGATGTAATTTTAAATTTCCAGATTTCAAATATCATCTTCCTAAGTTTCCGAATCCTTCAAAGAAAGATGATATTACATATTTTAAGGATCTTTGTGAGGATGGTCTTAATAAATATTTATCTGTTACCCCTTTAGATCAAAAAAAATATCAGGATAGACTTAATATTGAAATCAGCGTAATTCAAAAAATGGGATTTGCTAGTTATTTTCTGATAGTGCAAGAGTTTATACTATGGGCTAAGAATAACGATGTACCAGTAGGACCAGGGAGAGGTTCTGGAGCAGGCTCACTAGTAGCATTTGTACTTGGAATTACGAATATTGATCCAATCAAATACAATTTACTTTTCGAGAGGTTCTTAAATCCCGAAAGAATATCAATGCCAGATTTTGATATAGATTTTTGTATGAATAAAAGACAGAAAGTAATAGATCATATAATTTCTACATATGGTCAAGATAAAGTCTCTCAAATAATAACATATAGCTCTTTGTCAGCCCGTCAAGTAATTAGAGATGTTGGTAGAGTCTTAGATTATTCATACGGGTTTGTTGATTATATTGCAAAAATGATTCCATTCTCACTAGGCATAAAAATAGATGAAGCATTAAAAATTAACAAGGAACTATCAAAAGAATATAAAACTAAAGAGGATGTTAGAACAATAATAGACCTTGCAAAAAAAATTGAAGGATTGCCAAGGGGTGTTGGTACACATGCTGCAGGCATTGTTATATCTCCCTCTGATATTACAGATTATATGCCTATATATTCACTGGAAGACAAAAATGAGCTTATTACTCAATTTGATAAAGATGATATTGAATCTATTGGCCTGGTCAAATTCGATATTCTTGGATTGACTACTCTTACTATAATGGATGATGCAGAAAAATTAATTTCTAAAGCTAATAAAAAATTTAATCTTAATGAAATTCCACTAAATGACGAACAAGTTTTTAATCTTCTTAGAAATAAAATGACTACTGGTATTTTTCAACTAGAATCCTTGGGTATGAAAAAATATATGGCACAACTTAAACCAGATAGATTTGATGATATTGTTGCACTTGTTGCTTTATATAGACCTGGTCCACTTGGAACAAACATGGTCGATGATTTTATTGCAAATAAGCATGGAGCAGCTATTAAATATGAACATCCACTTCTTGAAAATATACTATCAGAAACGAATGGCTTAATATTGTATCAAGAACAAGTAATGGAAATTGCACGCTCACTAGCAAGTTATACTCTTGGTGATGCAGATTTGCTTAGAAGAGCTATGGGTAAAAAAAAGCAAGAGGAAATGGAAAAGCATAGATCAAGATTTATTTTAGGTTGCAAAGAAAATAATATAGATGCAAATATATCTAAATCAATTTTTGATAAGATGGAAAAATTTGCTGGATATGGATTCAATAAATCCCATTCTGTAGCTTATGCAATGCTCTCATATCAAACTGCATATTTAAAAACATATTATCCAACTGAGTTTTTTTCTGCGGCACTATCATCAGATATGGATAATACAAACAAAATTATAAATTTACTTACAGCTTGTAATCAGATGAGTATAAAAATTAATTTACCAAATATAAATCAATCAGACTTTAAATTTTTACCCGTTGGTGAAAAGATTATAAATTATGGTTTAGGTGCAATAAAAGGAGTTGGAGAGAGTGCTGCATTACACATTAATGAAATTAGACACAAAGAGGGAAGCTTTGCTGATTTGAATGATTTTTGCTCTAGAGTGAACTTAAATACTGTCAATTCTGGAACAATTGAAGCCCTTATTTCCTCTGGATGCTTTGATAGCATTAGTAATAAAACAAGGTCCTTTAATATTGAGAATTTGCACAAGATCATTTCATATGGACACAAGCAACAAATAGATAAAGCATCTGGACAAAATGAACTTTTTTCAAGCAATAGTTCATCCTCTGTTCCATCAAAAATCAAAAATACTAAACCTAAAACATTACCGACTTTGAGTGAGTTAACAAAAGAAAGAAAGGTTTTAGGCTATTATCTGTCTAGTCACCCAATGATAAATTATAAAAAAGAATTATTCGATATGAGGTTGAAATCATTAAATGATATTAATAATATGATTTTAAATAATTCAAATAATAAATTTAATTCAACAATATCTGGAGTTATTATTGATTCAAGATCACAAAAAATAGGAAAAAATAAATTTATTACAATATATAAAGTTGATGATGGCACACAACAAATAAATATTTCATTCTTTGAAGATAAATATATTAGATATAAAAATATATTAAAAGAAGACATAATACTGTTTTTCTATGGAGAAATATATATTGATGACTACGACTCACAACTATCAATGAAAGCAGATAAGATTTATTCACTCGATGATGCACGTGAAAAATTTTCAAAATATCTTAATATCACTTTATCGTCTGATATCATATCTAAAGATAAAGTTCATGATATAAAGAAAATAATTGATAAACATGATACTGGTAAAACAAAAGTTATGCTGTCATATAGAACAAGAGATATAATAGCGCCCATCAATTCTGATAAAGAAATATATGTGAAAATTACTGATAATTTGATCTCTGAAATCAAGTCGATAGCAGGGGATGATAGTGTAGTAATAAAATACCAATAGTATTTTAATATAAATTTCATATAATGTGTTCATGAGTGATTACAACCCAAATTATTTAGATTTTGAACAGCCACTTTTAGATATTCAAAATAAAATTGATTCAATTAAAACAAGTGCAAACGCATCACAAAAAGACCTTAATAAAATTGAATCACTTTCGAAAGACTTAGATATAAAAATATCTAAAATATTTTCATCATTGACTGATTGGCAAATATCACAATTAGCTCGACATCCTTTGAGGCCTTATACTCTCGATTATATACAAAACGTCTTTTCATCATTTACAGAAATTCATGGTGATAGAATGTTTGGTGACGATAAAGCAATAATATGTGGTCTATCTACATTAGATGACAAAAAATTTGTATTAATTGGTCATCAAAAAGGGAGAGATTCAAAAGAAAAGGTTTATCGGAACTTTGGAATGCCAAAACCAGAGGGATATAGAAAAGCACTTAGAGCTATGAAACTTGCTGAAAAATTCAATTTACCTATTGTTACTTTCATAGATACACCAGGTGCTTATCCAGGGATTGATGCTGAATCAAGAAATCAGAGTATTGCTATTGCAGAGAATCTTTATTCGATGTCTGAAATTAAAACACCTATCATTTCTATAGTGATTGGGGAAGGTGGCTCTGGTGGAGCATTAGCTATAGGAGTATCAGATAAGCTAGCAATGCTACAATATAGTATCTATTCCGTTATAAGCCCTGAAGGTTGTGCATCTATTTTGTGGAAAGATGCTTCAAAAGCAAATATTGCTGCAGAGGCTCTATCTATCACATCTGAAAAATTACTGGCTCATAACTTAATTGATAGAATAATACCAGAACCAGCTGGTGCAGCACATAGAGATAGTAACGCTATGTACTCTGCATTAAAATCTAATATCATAGATTTATTAAATGAAGTGGATCAAATACCTTTAACAGAACTTCTTGAGTCAAGAAAATCTAAGCTTTTGTCATATGGACAATTTGAATCATAATCAAGTAAAAGAGATAGTTTATAATTCTCTAGCGCTAACAAAAAAAAATAAATTTCTTATTGCATTAAGTGGCGGCATAGATTCTACGCTGTTATTGAGTATGCTCAATGAAATTTCGGTAGATAATAAATATAAAATAAAAGCAATACATATTAATCACAATATATCAAAAGACGCTCAAGCTATGGAGAATCACTGTGTAAATATCTGTAAGCAACTTAAAATAGAACTTGTCATAAAAAAAATTAATGATGAAGTAAATTCGAATATAGAAGAAAATCTCCGGAATAAAAGATATGAATTGATGTTTGATACTATGAAGGAAGATGAGGCACTCCTTCTTGGGCATCATGCTAACGATCAAGTTGAAACATTTTTATATCGATTATTTAGAGGATCATCACCACATGGATTGTCATGTATGGATACTATTTCTTACAGGGCTTCTAAAATACTATGCAGACCATTTTTATCAATTACCAGAGAAAATATTATAGATATCGGCAGACTCATGAATATAGAATATATCAATGACACATCAAATAATAATATTAATTTTGATAGAAATTATATTAGAAATGAAATTATTCCAAAAATAAAGACAAGATGGAGATCTGTTGACAATACCATGCTTCACAATATTTCACTACAAAGTGACTACAGTAAATTAGCTTCTGATTATTGTGACAGCGTCTATAAGAATATTGTAGATAATAATAAACTCAATATAAAAATATTAAAATCATACCCTTGTTATCTGGAAAGTACATTCCTTAAATATTGGATTAAATCTTGTTGTCAGTATGACTTGTCAAGGAATGAAATCAGTCAGATTCAACTAATAATAAAAAGTGAAAATCATGATTATCCGCAATATAAATTAAAAAATGATATAGCATTAATAAGATATAAGGATGTTCTTTATCTTAATAAACCAACAAAGAAAATACATATCGAAAATAAAACATGGGATATGCAGCATGATGTTACCTTTGGTAATTTAACTATTTCATTAAATAAATTAAAGGAACGTGGTCTGTATCACCAACTGTGTTCAAAAGCACCAGTGATTTTGAAACTTGTTAGAGGCCAAGAAAAGATTATGCTAAATAATGTTCATTACCAAGATTTAAAGAAAGTATTTCAAAGCAACTCAGTACCCACCTGGGAAAGAGATAAATTTGTGCTATTTTTCTCAAATGAAGTGCTATTACTGGCTTATGGTGAAAATCATATGTTTATATCCTCAGAACTCAGATAAATATATATCTTTTTGATCTAATACATTATAATTTACTTATCTGAATGGCTAGATATATTTTTATTACAGGTGGTGTTGTATCATCCCTTGGAAAAGGTATTGCAGCCGCCTCCCTTGCATCTTTATTTAAATTAAGAGGTTATAAAGTATCTCTTCAAAAATTAGACCCATATATTAACTTAGATCCTGGTACTATGAGCCCATTTCAGCATGGCGAAGTTTTTGTCACTGAAGATGGTGCTGAGACTGACTTAGACTTAGGTCATTATGAGAGATTTGTAGGTATACGAATGAGTCAGAACTCAAACGTTACAGCTGGGAGAGTTTATTCAAATGTTATAAAAAAAGAGCGTGAGGGTAAGTATTTAGGAAGTACAGTTCAAGTTATCCCTCATGTAACTGATGAAATTAAGCGTTTAATAAAAAAAGGATCCAATGGTGCTGACATATCATTTGTAGAGGTTGGCGGAACAGTAGGAGATATTGAATCACTTCCATTTTTAGAGGCAATAAGGCAACTAAATATGGAAATGAATGACAGTCATACACTATTTATTCATTTAACTCTTTTGCCAAAAGTGGATGTTACAAATGAGATCAAGACAAAGCCTACGCAACACTCGGTAAAAGAATTAAGATCTATTGGTATTCAACCAGATGTACTGCTTTGCAGAGCAAAAAATACAATTAATATTGATATTAAGAATAAAATATCGTTGTTCACTAATGTGAGTAAAGATGCTGTTTTTTCAGCGCAAGATGCAAGTACCATATATGAGATTCCCATTTATTATAAAAATCAAAAAATTGATGACTATATACTAAAGAAGCTTAAGGTACCTCATAAAAAATCAACAATTAAACCATGGGTAACATTCACTAATAAATTAAACAAATGTAAAAGAAAAGTTAAGATTGGCATGATAGGAAAATATGTTGACTTGGAGGACTCTTATAAATCTCTTAATGAATCCCTTCTACATGCATCTGTTCATAACAATAATTCTTTGGAAATAAAGTTCATCGATTCAGAGGATATTACAAGGAATAAATTAAAAGTGCTCAATGGCCTTCAAGGTATTGTAGTTCCGGGAGGTTTCGGAAATAGAGGAGTTGAAGGTAAGATACTTACTGCAAATTATGCGAGGATTAATCACATCCCGTATCTTGGTATTTGCTTAGGTATGCAGATTTCTATTATTGAATACGCAAGAAATGTTTTAGGTCTAAAAAATGCAAATAGTACAGAATTTGATATTAATACCTCTCATCCTGTAATATCTCTTGTTACAGAATGGGACGATTATAAAAAAGGTAAACTCAAAGGATCTATAAATCAAATGGGAGGAACTATGAGGCTTGGTGCACAAGAATGTAATCTATTAAAAAAATCTCTAGTTCACTCTTTGTACAAAAAAAATATTATCACTGAAAGGCACAGACATAGGTATGAAGTTAATAATAAATATGTTGGCCAATTTGAAGGTACAGATTTAATATTTTCTGGTTATTCTGGAAATAAAGCCTTAATGGAAGTAATGGAGCTCAGAAACCATCCGTGGTACTTGGCAAGTCAGTTTCATCCAGAATTTACATCATCACCCATGAAAGGACATCCAATATTTAATAGTTTTATTAAAAAAGCCTATGAAACAAAATAATAAGTTAATTTCGCATGAATATCTCACGATTATTTCCGGCCCATGTGCAATTGAGTCAGAAATGCTGGCATTAAAATCTGCTGAAATCCTCAAAAATATTACTAGTAAGCTAGGGATTAATTTTATTTATAAATCTTCTTTTGATAAAGCCAACAGATCATCTGTAAATTCAAGAAGAGGTGTAGGTATAGATGAAGGATTAAAAATACTCGAAAAGGTAAAAAAAGAATTAGAGGTTCCAATTTTAACAGATGTTCATGAATACACTCCATTTGATGAAGTCGCTGATGTCGTAGATATAATTCAAACCCCGGCTTTTTTGTGTAGACAGACTGATTTTATAGTTAAAGTTGCATCTACAAAGAAACCTATAAATATTAAAAAGGGCCAATTTACATCACCCGAAGAAATGAAGTTTGTTCTAGAAAAAGCCTATTCTACAGGAAATAAAGACATATATTTATGTGAAAGAGGGTATATGTTCGGTTATAATAACCTAGTTTCTGACATGAGATCACTAGTTGTACTCAAGGAAAATGGATGCCCCGTGGTTTACGATGCATCACACTCGGTACAAAGGCCTGGTGCTAGTAAAGGGAAATCAAGTGGAGATAGCAAATATATTCTTCCCCTTGCAAAAGCAGCAACAGCTGTTGGTATAGATGCTTTATTTATAGAATCGCATCCAGATCCCAGCAGCGCTATCAGTGATGGTGATAATTCACTAGATATCAATCATATGGAAGATTTACTTAAAGAAATAATGATAATAGATAATGCTGTTAGAGTTGGAGGTTAGTATTAAAATAAAAAAAATAATAGGTCGTCAGATCATTGATTCCAGAGGAAATCCAACTTGTGAAGCTGATATTATTCTTGACTCTAATATTTTGGGAAGAGGTGCTGTGCCCTCGGGTGCATCAACAGGAACTTTGGAGGCACTTGAACTGAGGGATAATGACCCACAAATATACAATGGTAAATCAGTTCTTACGGCTGTTAATAAGATAAATGACGAAATTTCATCCAAAATTGATCCAAATATGTCATTTAATCAAGAATCATTTGATAAATTTTTAATTGATCTTGATGGCACTGAAAATAAAGAAAGATTAGGCGCAAACACAATTCTCGCACTGAGTATTGCTTTTGCAAAAGCATTAGCAAACCACTCAAATCTTCCTCTGTATCAATCACTTACTAATGAAACCTCTTATATGATGCCTATTCCCATGATGAATATTATTAATGGTGGCGAACACGCAAATAATAAATTAGATTTTCAAGAATTCATGATACTTCCTGTTGGTTTTGATAATATTAAAGATTGTATTAGAGCAGGCGCAGAAATATTTCACACATTAAAAAATAATTTAAACAAGCTAAATATGTCAACTTCTGTAGGAGATGAGGGTGGCTTTGCTCCAGACCTTGACAGTAACTCGCAGGCTATTGATATTATTATTGATGCAATTAGCAAGGCTGGCTACAGCCCTGGAGAAAATATTTATCTAGGTTTAGATGTTGCAAGCAGCGAATTCTATGATAACGGAATTTATACTCTTCAATCAGAAAACTTAAAACTCAACTCAAACGATTTCATTGATTATTTATATAACCTCAGACGTAACTATCCTATTATCTCAATAGAAGATGGATTAGCCGAAGATGACTGGATGGGCTGGGGAAATCTTACCAAAAAAATGGGAGCAAACACACAACTCGTAGGTGATGATCTTTTTGTTACGAATCCAAAAATATTCAATAAAGGAATTGAAGAGAAAGTCGCCAATTCTATTCTTATTAAATTAAATCAAATTGGAACTATCTCTGAAACATTGGAAGCAATTAATTTAGCAAAGGAAAATAATTATAATTTTATTATTTCTCATAGATCTGGAGAAACTGAAGACGTGACAATAGCTGATTTGGCAGTTGCAACATCATCAGGTCTAATTAAAACAGGTTCTATGTCACGCACTGATCGGGTAGCTAAATACAATCAACTGCTTAGAATAGAGGAAAATATCCAACAACCTCTTGCTAGTACCAAATTAGATAAATATTTAGAGACATGAAAAAAGTATTATTCTTTCTTGGCATACTTGTCCTAGCAAATCTTCAATATTCAATATTCTTTAAAAATAATAATATTTCTGATTTTATATTTTTATATTCTAAAAATAATGATCTAATAAAAGATGTTACAGAGTTTGATAGAAAAAACGAAGAGTTATATATGGAAATACGTGAACTAAAATCTTCATCACATGCGCTCGAAAATTTTGCAAGGTATAATCTAGGCCTTGTTAAAGAAGATGAAACTTTCATTCAAGTTATCTATCAATGAAAAGTAATATATCCGTTGTATTGTTAGGTGCTGGGAAGAGTAGTAGGTTCAAGCATAAAGCAATAAAACAAAATATATTTATAAATAAAAAAAGACTTATTAACTATTCAAGAGAATTCTTTAATAAACATTTTAAAGATTCAAAAATATACTTAGTTATAAACAAGAATGTAATAATAAAACAAGCTACAAAAAATGAAAATGTTTTACTGGGTTCCTCATCTCGAGTAAAATCTTTATTCTGTGCAATGGAATATATATATAATAATAATCTTCAAACTAAATATATTCTTATACATGATGTTGCAAGACCAGTATTGAATATTAATGATATTAATAACTTGATCAAGTCAATTAAGCCTGGTATCGATGGATCTACACTCGGTTATCCGCTTACTAATGCAATTAAAGAGGTCAAAAATAATAATATTAAAAATAATATTTTTAAACAAAATTTGTGGTCAGCTTTTACTCCACAATTATTTAGAAGTGATAAATTATATAAATCATTAAACTATATAATTAATAACAATTATGAAATTGAGGATGATGTCGAGGGACTATTAATAAACAAACATACTTGCTCGATGGTAATGTCAAGTCCAGATAATATCAAAGTAACATATGCTCATGATATTGAATCTCTAGAGAGGCTTTTATGAGTAGCATACGTATTGGATTTGGCTATGATATGCATAAACTATCATCTGGGTCTCATATTTTATTAGCAGGTGTAAAAATCCAATCTAAATTTTCTACTATCGCTCATTCTGATGGCGACATCTTACTACACACTCTCGCGGATGCAATATATGGGTCTCTTGCAAAAGGTGACATAGGTACTCATTTTCCATCAAATAATAAAAATAAGGACATTAGTAGTCTCGATATAATTAAACACGCATGTAACTTACTCAGAGAATCTAATTATAAAATTAATAACACGGATATAACAATTTTACTTGAGGAACCTTTCTTACAACCCTTCATAGCAGATATAATCGCTAGTTTATCCAAAATATTATCTATTAATAAATCAAAGATCAGTATTAAATCATCTACCTCTCAGAAGATAGGACTTGTAGGCGAAAATAAAGCTATCATATGTTATGCAACAATTTTAATTTCTAATGAATAATTTTGCACCTTTAATAATAAATATTGATTCAACTGAAATAAGTTCATATGAAGAAGACCTCATAAGTAACGAGCTCATAGGCGGTATAATTCTTTTTAAGCATAATTATGCAAATAAGAGACAAATTATGCGCCTTATTGATGATGTAAAGAAAATTAATAATAGGGTATTAATTTGTGTTGATCATGAAGGGGGCCGTGTTCAAAGATTTATAAATGAATTTACAAAAATACCTTCTTTTTATTCTATTGGTAAAGCTTATGAAGCTGACAAGACACTAGGTGCAGATCTTGCCTATAGCTGTGGTTATGCTTCAGGCTATGAATTAAAATCTATTGGAATAGATATCAATTTCTCACCTGTAATAGACCTCTCAAGTAATAGCGAAGTGTTAAATGAGAGAACTTTCTCATCTATACCTCAAAAGGTCTCTGTATTAGCATCTAAATACATCACTGGTCTCATCGAGAATGGAATTATTCCCGTAGTAAAGCATTATCCAGGTCATGGTTTAGTATCATCAGATACACATACTGACATAGCATCTTGTGACTTATCTCTGAAAGAGGTAGATATGCACTTGTCTGTATTTAGAGATATTGTTAATCATTTTAATATTCCAATTATGACTAGTCATATAAAATTTAATCATATAGATTCAGAGCCTGTCACAACATCATCAAAATGGCTTCAAATAATCTCAAAGGAAAACTTTAATAATAAAGCATTCTTTATAAGTGATGACCTTGAAATGTCAGGTATAAGCAAAAATTATAAAAATCTATCCAAAGTTGATATTCTTAATAGAGCTATATCTAGCGGGTGTGGAATGGTCATAGTAACTACAATGCAAGCAAAAACAATAATTAATAACAAAGCGAGCTATAAGTACTACCTAAATGAATATTTAGATAAAATGCAGCGTGATAATTTCATAGATAATAATATTAATTTACCATGTTATGAAAATATAATTTATAATAAAGGTAATATGAGTTCTTATAAAAATGCTCTAAACAATATTTCAAAATACAGTGAAATTTGATGGATATTATTTTTCAAAATACATTCACATACTTGATTTCACTGACAATAATAACTTTAATCTTGTTAGTTATTAAAAACAGACTTATTAATTTAATTTTAGCAATCTCTGAAAAAACTAATACTATTTATGATGAACTTCTTCTTCATTCTATTAAATCTCCAACTACATATTTAATAGTGTTTAGTTATATATTGCTTGTTACAAACAATCTTGTTAAAGAAGGGATTATAGATATGCAATTCTCCTTCTCATCACTAATTTATATGCTAGTCATAATCACTATAGCTTGGTCACTATTAAGAGGACTAAATTTTTATATAGCCTCAAAACCTTTTATTAATAATTTATCCAATGATGATGATATTACGCTTGTTACAGAGACTTACGAAATAGTAGTGAGAATATTAAAAGTAATAGTATTTATTATTACCATATTAATAATCATGCAAGAACTTGGACTTAGTATTTCTGGACTTTTAGCATTTGGTGGAGTTGGCGGTCTTATAGTCGGGCTTGCTGCTAAAGACTTGCTATCAAACTTTTTTGGAGGAATGATGATATTCTTCGATCGTCCATTTCGTGTAGGTGAATTTATTAAATCCCCAGACAGAAACATTGAGGGTATCGTTGAGAAAATTGGTTGGAGATTGACAATAGTTAGAACGTTTTCAAAAAATGTTCTATATATTCCAAATACAGCTTTCTCTAGCATTATAGTTGAAAATGCAACTCGAATGTCCAATAGAAGGATTAATGAGACTATTGGAATTAGGTATGATGATTTGAATAAAATATCTGCAATAATTGATGATGTTAATAAATCTCTATCAGAAAATTCCGATATTGATCAAACTCAAAAAGCAAAAGTGTATTTTAAAAGTTTTTCAGCATCATCATGTGATTTTTTTATTTATGCGTTCACGATAACTAAAGACTGGGAAGAGTTTTTAAAAATCAAACAAAGTGTTCTTTTGAATGTTGCTGAAATAATTAGTAAACATGAAGCGGAAATTGCTTATCCTACATCTACTGTATATTTAAATAAAGATATATCTAAACAGTAATCGACTTGATAAAATTAATAATATTCGAACATATGTCCTTAAAGGACTCATCTACGTTATTTCTATACTTCAAGTCATATTTATTAATAATCTCTATTTTTTCTTTTACAACGTAATCATTTATTAGTTTCTCGCTATTCACATTGCTCTTATCATTAAGAGTAATTATAGTATTATCTTTATTAATTCTTACTTTTTCTGCATCAATAAAGCTTGCTTGGATTCTTACTTTTGTAAGCTCTAATAAATTTTCAAGATACTCTGGTATTGGACCATATATATCATTAAATTTGGTAATAATTTGATTAATTTCATGTTCATTTGTTGCATAAGATATATCATTATAAAATTCTAATCTTGAAAATATATCTTCGATATAATCTTGTGGGATCAAGGTTGATATATATGCATCTATATCTATATGATTATGTTTTTTTATATTCTTTCTATTTTTAAGTTGATTAATAGCTTTTGAAAGTAAGTTTGTATACATGCCGTATCCAATTTCAAAAATCTGCCCACTTTGCTCCTCTCCAAGTATTTCTCCAGCACCTCTAATTTCTAGATCATGACCAGAAATTTCTAACCCACCAGCCAAGCTATCAGTCCTGATAAATGCATCCAATCGTTTTTGTGCATCTTTATTAATTTTTATTGGATCACAGAGTATTAATCCTGCATAAGCTTGTCTATTACTTCTACCAACTCTTCCTCTAATTTGATGTAATTGTGACAATCCAAAGTTTTGTGCATTGTTAATAATAATAGTATTTACGTTAGACATGTCCAATCCACTTTCTATGATACTTGTACAAACTAGAATATCGATTTGTTCGTTTATAAATGAATTCATTACATTTTCAATTTCTCGATTATTTAGTTGACCATGTATTTTATGAACTCTATATTGATGATTGATTCTTTTTAAAAAATCTATTTCTTCCTGCATAGTTTCAATATTATTATGTACGAATAGTATCTGCCCACCTCTATTAATTTCCCTATTGATATACATTTCTAATTCTTCAGATGATTTACTTATTATATTTGTTTCTATATTCTTTCTTCCAATTGGAGGTGTATTTATAATACTCATATCCTTGATCTCTGATAATGCAGAGTTTAATGTTCTTGGTATTGGAGTAGCAGTGAGTGATAATACATCAATATTCTCCCTAAAGCTTTTTATTGCCTCTTTGTGTTTTACGCCAAATTTATGTTCTTCATCTATAACTAATAAACCCAGATCATAATATTTAATATTTTTATTCAAAAGCGCATGAGTTCCAATAATAATGTTGGATCTTCCATCTCTTATATCTTCAAGTACTTTATTCTTATCTTTAATACTTATAGTTCTACTTATAAGATCAACCTTATAATTATAGTTATTAAATCGTGATTGAAATGTCTTGTAGTGTTGTTTTGCAAGTACTGTGGTCGGTACTATTACCGCTACTTGTTTATTATTATTCGCAGCCAAAAAAGATGCTCTTAATATTACTTCGGTTTTACCAAATCCAACATCTCCACATACAAGTCTATCCATAGATTTTTCTGAAGACATATCATTTATTACGTCATTTATACAATTTAATTGATCATCTGTTTCAATATATGGAAATAAATCACAAAATTTTCTATACTTGTTATCATCAAACGTGTAAGAATAACCATTCTGAAATTCTCTCTGCGCTTGAACACGAAGTAATTCAGCTGCGATATCTTCAATTTTTTTCTTAGCCCTTTGTTTAATTTTAAGCCATCTATCGGATCCTAAAGTTGCAAGTTTTGTGTTTAAGCCTGAGCTTCCTATATATTTCTGTATGAGCGTCATTGACGTTATTGGCATATATAGATTATTGCTATCCGCATACTCAATTTTAATTAACTCAATTATTTTTTGTTCAATATCCATAGTGATAAGTCCTTTATATTTTCCAATACCATGTTCACTATGAACAACATAGTCATCTATCTTTAAATCTGAGATTTTATCAATATAAATAGATTTAAATGATTTATTTTTTGTAATTCTGTTTTTGATCAATCCAAATAAATCATTAGAGCATATGTATATTTTTTTATTTGCATTATCAATAAAACCTTGGTTTATATCCGCTCGATATATCACAATCCTACTGTGTTTGTCAGCATTTGATTCTTCTAAAGAATATTTAATATTATTGTTACTGAAGTAATTAGTTAGTGTGCGAAAATTATCATCTCTTTGAATAAAAAATAAAAAATTATATTCAGAATTATGTAAAAGCTTCTGGATATTTGTAAACGGGTCTTTATAGTTATAATTGATCACAACAGAAGGTAGATTTGTATAATTTGATTTGATGGTATTTTCTATTTCTTCTGTTTCTGACGATAAATATAAATAATTATTTTCTAATAAATCATTTAAGCTACTTTGAGATACAAGTAATTCTAATGGCTTCACTACATATCTATTTTTAGATTCAAATGTATATGAATTCTCCATTGTCTCTTGTATGTGTAAATATTGATCTATAATATTTTTTTTAGAAAAACAAACAAATTTATTATCTAAAAAAGATAATAATGATTTTGTATTTTTAAAAAAAAATGGAGTTAGATTATGTATAGAGGAAAAATTATTGTCTTTTACTATTCTTTCAAATTCTAAATCATCCTTATATTCATTATCAAATACATTTGTAACATTATTTATATAATCATCTATATTATCTTTTCTTAAATGATTTAAATATTTAGCAGTAATTAAAGCTGATTCAACAACTAATTCTGATATCTGAGTCCTAATATCAAATTCTCTCATCGTTTCTATAGAGTCTTCAAAAAAGTTTACTCGTATCGGCTTGTCTGAAGCTATAGAAAAAAAATCAATTATCGATCCAGAAATTCTAAATTGTCCAGGTTCATCAATTTTTAATACCTTGGTGTAGTTATATTTTTTTAGTATATGAATAATATCTTCATATCTTGATTTGATTGTTACTTCTGACCACGATGTACTTATATCATCTAACTCTGGAATTTTAAAAAATAATGATTTGTATGTTGATATATAAATATTTTCTTTACCTGAAGATTTATGGATAGAGATTAATGCATTATATCTATTTTTAATGATAGTATTCTCAAGAGTGCTATTTTCATAATAACTAATTCCAAAGTCTGGAAACTTATAAATAGATTTATTTTTATAAATTGACTTCAACTCATCATATAAATTATCAACTTGATGATTATTATCAACTATAACAATTGTATTTGGAAAATCTCTCGAAAGTTGATCTATTTCCAAAAGATAAGAAGAACCTGATAAATTCTTTACTATATTGATTCCTTTAGTGAGCTTCGCCATAGATGTAAATTTAAAAAAAAGCAGCACATATTGAATGTGCTGCTTTATATTAACTATTATACGATTTATTTTACAGTATTAAAGCCTAGGTTTTCCCAGTTCTGCATACCGCCACGATACCATTTAATTTTATCAGCAGGATATCCATATTTTAATAAACTTTTGATATTATTTGGTGATTGTCCACACCACATTCCATTACAGAACATTACTAATGTTTTTGCATTGTCAAAGTAGAACAAACCATTCTGCTCTTTAGCACCAAACTTTGTGGTCATTAATTCTGCAATAGATAGTGGATCAGCTCCTTTTCTCTCGCTTAATAATGTCCACGGTAGATTGACTGCGCCAGGTATAGTTCCTTTAGCTACCCAATCAGGTGTTCTTGAGTCTATAATCATTATTTCTGAGCCATCAGGCATTTTCTCACCTTTGCTCATCATTACAGCATAATGAATAATTTCTTGTTCGCCAAGTGTCTCTATTCCAGGTCTAAGCTGCATAGGTTGAATACAAAATGGTGGACAAGGCCTAGATGTTTTAGCAAATGCTGGATTTACAGTTGCGCCATTGTCTTGATTTCTCATAATCTTATGTTCACCAACTGAAACAGAAAGTCCGATTTCTAATGAATTTGGCCCATCAGCTTTTGAAATTGCTACAGGTTTTCCTGCTAAAGCAGAAAATGAAACTAAGAATAGAGAAAGAATTGTAACTGAAAAAAAGTTGTAATTTTTTAACATATCTCCTCCCGATTAATTATTCACAATCTGGTTCTTCTTCAGTAGGTTTTTCCTCGCTTTCTTCAGCGAAGATCACTTTCACTTCTGAAATATTCGATAAATGATGCGCTTGTACTGTGAAGGTAAATAATACCAACATTAGCAATACCAAATTCATCTTCATATATAACCTCCTAAATTATTAGAACCAATTGTTCTAGTCGATATTATAATCTCTAACATCATCTTTTGACATGATTATTTGATAATTATCTGTCGAATTTGTTGATATCTATGAAATTCCACATCTTTTTTGCAGAAATTTGCTCGTCAATTCCATAAGAATGACTTAACACACCAGGTTTTGTTGAACATTTTTCTAAAACGGTCCCATTTGCATCTGTAATAAAGCTTGTACCCCAAAAGTTTATATTTGAGATATTAGTGGATTCTTTTCCAATTCTATTAGCAACAACAATAGGGATATTGTTCATTAAGCTATTTGATTTTATAACTTCTAACCATTTATTCTTTTCTCCTTCAATTTTTATTTTTTCACCATTATGTGTACATGTACCAATTGCTGTAGGACATATAATTAAATTAACATTTTTTTGTTTTAGCTTTAAATACGATTTTACATGCCATTGATCCCAACATATTAGAATTCCGATTTTAAAACGATTTATTGTAAAATATTGAAAATCATTTTCTGATTCATCAAAATAATACTCTTCTTCATAGCAAATCTCCGATGGAATATGTTTTTTATTATATTTCTTAATTATACGTCCATTTGAATCAATTATAATCGCAGTATTAAAAAAGTTATTTTTATATTTCTCAAAAATGGTGATACATAAATATATTTTATATCTTTTTACCATCTTTTTTAGTTCACTTATAATTTTTGATTGTATTGATATTGATTTGCTAAAATTATTTTTATCTTTACTAAGACAAATGTAATTTTGTAGTGAGAGTTCTGGGCAGACAACTAAGGTTTCTTTTTTTATTTTATTCTTATCCAAAAGCTTACTAATCAATTTAATATTAGCATAAGGATCATCAAAAGGTTTATATTGTAGAACCATAACATTTATATGTTTGTTGTTAGACAATGTAAACCTCCATT
>MDTG01099707.1_pt1 | contig 29368 bp, 9 predicted proteins | sample 811421 | NCBI WGS metagenome assembly MDTG01 (sample SAMN05326645, study PRJNA326480) | marine metagenome | isolation source: seawater | place: Pacific Ocean: South East | collected 2011 | reverse complement strand
TAACATTATTGATAGACTTGCCTGGTGCAGCAAGTTTTTCACATGGAGATACTAATGATTTTTTCAGAAGCACGGAAAATATAGATATCGAGCTTTCATTAAACAATGCTAATGCCGCCATACCTACTTATCAATTTTTAAATGATTATAGCACTACAAATTCAAGTCTGGTTACTGGATTAATAAACAATCAAACATCAAATACTATAAAAATCTCTGGAGATGTAACTATAACAGCTCACTTAGATTATGTATTGTATAATTTTTCTACCACAGTAGATTCTTCGAGAGGAACTATCGTGGGTACATCACTTGACGGTCAATATAATACATTAGAATCAATATCTCTAAAAGCAGAACCTATTGACCCTATAAAAAATGTTTTTAAAGAATGGAGAAAATCGAATGGAGATTTGTTCTCAACGAGTCAAGATACATCTATTAATTTAGCTGATTATGGAGATCTTGAATTAGAGGCGATTTTTGAAAATAGGTATAACCTTAACATTACAATAGAATATCCAGATGCAAACGATGTAAGCACAAGCAGCCTTTATACTGAAAATTCTGACGTTACAATAGACATAGAATCATCAATTAATATTGGTTACAGATTTTTAAGCATGACTATAAATGGAGGAGCAACACAGTCAACGTTAACACCTTCAAACCAAGAATTTGCAATGGACAGGGATTATGATGTTATAGTCAAAGTAGAAAAGGTTTTTGTTCTTTCTCTTTCTATAAATATCCCTGGAGCAGGTTCGCTTTCTGGCGCAGGAGGATATTTATCTACAGAAGATATCAATATAGAAACCATACCAACTCTTAATGCTTCAAATATAAATAATTTTTCTTTTTTAAATTGGAGATTAGTGGCTGGATCATTAGGCAGCGGTTCAAACTTAAGCTCAAATTCTTCTACAATAAGAATAACTGAAGACACAGAAATAGAAGCTGTGTACGAAGAATCGCAATACGTACTAACATTGCAATCAGAGACAAACCAAGGAACCGTAGGATTTTTAAGCGAATCAAAAAGCGCCAGTGTTTCTAAAACATTAAATGCCACAGAAAATGTAACGATAGAGCACCTGGCATCCAGCGGGTATCAGTTTTACCAATGGGAAATAGTATCTTCTCAAGCAACAGGAGTAGTAGCTGGTTCGGCTTTTAGTGGAGGCTCAAGTTTTAATTTATCTTTATATGGCGACTTAACGCTGATAGCTACATTTAAGAAAGAAATCAAATTCACTAAAAACGTTTATGTTGGAGGAATATTAGACCAATCAATGAGTATAGCTGAAACAACTCTTCTTGAAACAATAAACGAAGGAGGAACGGTTGATGTAAATGTGGAGTGGCCATCTCTGAATGGATACACTATAGATACAGTAGTAGAATCAGGAAGCCAATCTTTTGACAAGAACAATACAGACGATCAAGAAATAACTATAAATGAAGATACTATATTAAGTTTTTACTTAAGAGCTCTAGAGAGTTATGTCTTTACTATCAGGAAAATAGTGGACAACGGATCGCCTGTAAATGAGTATACTCAAAATGTAATAGAAGGAAATAGTGCAATAACTATACCATCAATTAGTGTACCCAATAATCAAGAATTTCAAAGCTGGGAAATAACGCAAGGTACCGCAAGTGCTTTATCCTCAGAACCTTCAACGGTTTGGCCTGAAGGAACAACAATTAATCTAACAGATGATGTTACTATCGATTACATAGTGTATCAGGGATATGAGTTATCAATAACAGCAGGCTATCCTACAACATACCCTCAAAGTGCGCCTGATTTTACTTATAGTCCAAGTAATACTGGGCCATATTTTTTGGACGATTTAATATCATTAAGCGTTACCCCACCAAATCATCTTAATTTTGACAATTGGAGTTTAATTTCAGGAAATTTAAAAGGAAATATTCCTTCTGCATCATCTTCTAATATACAAATAGAAAGTGATGTAGCTCTGGAGGCCAACTTTAGCTTCAAGTTATATTCTTTTACTATTATTCAGGGAGCCAATGGAAACACTTCTGGAAGCACAAACAATGGAAGCTACAATGCTTTTCAAGATATCACATTACAAGCAAATGCAAACTCTAATTTTCAATTTTCAAAATGGGAATATGAAGTTTCTGCGAATAATTGGCAAGACTTTAATGGTTCAGCTTCGGACACTATAAGGTTAACTGGGGATACTAAAATAAGGCCAGTATTCATAGGAACACCTTATACGCTTACTATTATTATAAATGATTCAAGTTGGGGTTCAGCTGCAGGAGCTGGAACTTACTTGTATAATGAAGTAGCAAATATAGCAGCTACCCCCAATCAAGGTTACAAATTTACAAGATGGAGCGTGACCAGCGGCACCACTCCTACAAATTTTAACTCAAACGAACAAAACCAAAGCATTAATATATTAGGAGATACTACCATAGAGTTATATCTGGAGGCTATACCGCTGCCTAGAGATGGTGGAGGTAATATATTATTCCCAATTATTTCCTCTGATGGAAACAGAGGTCAAGAAATCGATAGAAATATGCTCGCAATGACAAAAGATGCAGGCGCAGTAGTTTTATCTTCCTTATATGTCCCTACTGTTTCAAGAGTAAAAGATGTAACAGGGCACACAAGTTCAATGGGTTACTCCGACAGTAGTATAGAAGATGGGACGAGTCCTATAGCTGCGATCAGAATAATTAATAAAGATAATTCGGGAAATCAAATAGAAACTTTACTTACCAGCGAAGAAAGTCTATCTGGGTATAGAGATAATAGGGGTGCTGAAGGAATAAGTTATTTTAACTACGCTAAAAATATATTTAGCTCCTTCTCGGGACGATTGCAACTAGAATTCATAAAAGGGCACAAAGGCAGGCTAGTTGTTTCTCCAGATGGAACAAAAATAATGTGTGGAAACCCAGGGGATTATTTAAAAACCACTATAGCAACAGCCTCGAGTACATCGGGACTCTCTACAGAAACATATACACCTTTTGGGTCTACCGAATATGGCAGCCTTACTTTAGGAACAGTTTCAAATATAGACAGCGACGGAAATATAGGAATAATGTCAGGAACAAATGTAATCCATACCCCTAATGCTTCAGATATCAATTATACTTTTAGTAGGCAGAGTAAAAAAACTTTCTTCGGGCATTCAATATGTATTGCTAAAAATTTTGTAGCTTATTCTTGTCCAAGTAGCGTGGATAATTTTCTGCCTTCAACTTCTAATGTAACAGGTGCTAATCGGGACCCTCAGTACGGGCAAACAATCCCCTTATTCGCACCTAATGTTGCCCCAGAAGATTCAAACATAGTACATGTAGTCCCTAATGCTTACGCAAATAATACAGCTATAGCCCAATATACAGAAGAAGATTGGGACGACCAAGATCACGGAAAAGGAGATTTAAATTATATAACATTTAATCTTGGCTCAACCGATATAGGCGGTCAGTCTACCGATGGATCATTCTCTCAATTTGGAAGATCTATTGATGTATCCAGAGATAGCCCAACATTAGATACGTCTTCTGCAACAAATCCTATATTCGTAGCTATTACATCTGTATGGAGGCCTTCTAATTCAGATTTAACTTATACTGGTTGGCTTCGACAAACATCTATAACTAAGATCATAGGTGTTTATGAAGAAAACGGAACAATAATGAAAATGGGTATAGGTTTAAGAGATCCAAGCGATACATCTTCTGTAAAAAATCCAGCTACATTTCAAGATTATATGAATTATCGAGGCGCATGGAATTCACCATCATTAGATGTGGATCAGGAACCAGTAATAGATTTTGGAAGAGACTACAACACAAACAGTGATTATGGAAAAAAAGTAAAGTTATCCCCAGACGGATCAATAGCAGTTATTAGTAACTCTAGAGATTCGAATCCAACCCTGGGTATTGGAAGAACAGACAAACCTGCTGAGGTTAAGGTATTACTCAGAAGACCTATAACCATAAATTATTCATCATCAACATATGATTGGTTTGAATACGAAAATGTTCAATCAATAACAATACCATCAGACTTTCAAACAACTGCTAATGGAAGATTGGGTTTTGCTTACGACATAGCTTTTGAAGGAGACTATTTGGCTATATCCGCACCAAGCGAAAAAACAGTTTTTATATATAAATGGAATTCCACTTCAGAAAACTTTGATTATTGGAATAAAATATATATGTCAGAACCTGATTTCTTTGGTAAAGCTGTTGTTTTTGACACAAGAGATTCTGGGACTGCGACAAAAATAGCTATATCAGCAGACGAATCATTTTTTGTATTAGAAATACCTCCTCAAGCATAATGAGTAATAACTTTAAATATCAACTTTTGGCGGATTGGGATATTCCTTTGCATACAAGTGATGTACAAGCAATTATGTTGTTTAAGGGAAAAAACATTAGAGGCTGCGATTTCTTGTATAACGAGGAGCTAGTATTTGAAACAGGAGATCTAACTGTAACTCAATACATAGATGAAGTGGAGGGACCTGGCGTTTGGGCCTACGCAGCTTATTCTAGAGATTTTGAAGGCAGGCTGACATTATGCGCAACCAATGTGTGCGAGATACATGATACTTTGGGAATTATTGTTAATTCAGACCATGGATCTGTAATAGGAACTTTAAGAGGTTTTTTAGGAGATCTTTTAGATATAGAGCTAAATGTCGATTTTGGTTACGTATTTACAGGTTGGGATTCTGATGATTATACTTTTGTAGACCCAAGCCTTGCTGTTCAATCCATACTACTTGAAAAAAACATAACTATAAATGCAAATTTCGAACCTGCAAAGTTTAATTTATCACTAAGCAGCGTGGTTGATGAAAACGGAGATCCAATAGGCTTGGTTGATGAGACTTTATCTGGGTTAAAAGATTACTTATCTGACGCTCCAATTAAAGCAATTAATACGGACTCACACGAGTTTACAGAATGGATAGGCATAAAAATAGCAGATAAATATTCTATTGAAACTACTATAAAAATAGACAGAGACAACATGATTGCTATAGCAGATTTTCAAGCCGTTGAATTAGATTTTAATTTAAGTGAATCAGATGGAATACCCTTTGCACTAGAAGATGATTCCGTGGAAGAGGAAACAGTGGTTATTGTAGAAGGAGATTTTGATTCTTTTTCATATGGAGAAGAACTTGAGGCATCGTTTTTTATTAGTGAATACACAGACGAAGACGGTGAATATGTATTTAGATATAACTCTATAGAACACGACGGAGATTATGACGGTGTACCAAAATACAAAATAGATGAATTTACTTACGTAGACGAAAACGGAAATGATATAAAAAATCAAATACAAGATTTAGATGAAGAGTATGACGAAGAATATGGTGAATATTATGTTTATTTAACAATAAATAAAAACATAACAATAAAGCCTATTATATCTGAGTATGACCCTACTTAACATAATGATTAAATAATTCATGTTTTAGGTGTATTATAGTATAAGGAACAAGGAAAATGGCAGTAAGAGCAAATGTTGATCTAAAAGTAAACATGGCTTCAGTAAAACGAAGCATGGATCGCGCTGCTAGAGAGATAAACAAAACTGTACAAAATGTTTCAGGAAAAGATATATCTTTTAATGTAAACGGAAAAAGCTTTACCCAGCCGCTTGGTAGAATTACAGCATCCGCAAATGAATTCACCAAATCTTTAGAAGCTTCTAATGCTCGTGTTATAGCGTTTGGAGCTTCAGTTGGAATAATTAATGCAATAACAGATTCTTTTAAATTTTTAGTTGCAGAGACCATTAGATTTGAAAAAACTCTCCAGGACATTAATGTAGTTTTAAATTCCTCAAATGAACAGATCGAAAAGTTTGGACAGGGTTTATTTGATGTAGCTCAAAACACAGCTCAATCTTTCAATATTGCTGCTGAAGCCGCTCTTGAATTTTCTCGTCAAGGTTTAAGCGTAGAAGAAGTTTTAAAAAGAACCAATGATGCCCTTACATTGACTCGTATCACAAGCTTAGATGCGGCTGAGGCTGTTTCTGGATTAACTGCAGCAGTAAATGCTTTCGGAGAAGCAGGTCTAACAACAACAGATATTATAGACAAACTCGCTGCGGTAGACGTAAAATTTGCTGTTAGCTCTGAAGACTTAATTAACGGTCTGGAGCGAGCTGGGGCTGTTGCTATTGATGCTGGCGTTGACCTTGATAACTTAGTTGGAATTATAACTTCTTTGCAGCAAACAACTGCTCGTGGTGGTGCGGTTATTGGTAATGGACTTAAAACTATTTTTACGAGAATCCAAAGGCCAGAATCCATCAGGCAGCTAGAAGATATGGGCGTTGCAGTTAGAACTCTAACTGGAGCAGTTCTTCCAGCTGATAAAGTTTTGAAGAACATAGCGAAAGGTTTTGAAGAACTATCTCAAAGTCAACAATCAAACATTGTTCAGTTTGCTGCTGGAATATTTCAAGCTAACATTTTTAGAGCCGCTCTTGCTGACCTAGCAAAAACTCAAGGCATTCAACAACAAGCTACTGAAATATCAGCTAACGCAGCTGGAGAAGCAGCTAGAAAAAACGAACTTTTAAATAAAAGCATATCCGCTATGGCTTCGCAAGCTGGTTCTGGATTAAAAGAACTAGTAGGAATAATCGGTGAATTATCAATAAAACAAGATCTAGGCGAAGCAGTTGGACTGTTCGGCAATGCTATAGAAAGTTTAAAAAATGCATTAGGAGGAGGAGAAGAGGAAGGTAATGCGTTTGCAAAAGGTTTAGTTAGAGGTATTGGGAATGTTTTGACTGGCCCAGCAGCTATCGCTTTTGTAGCTATTTTTACAAAACTTCTATTTAATGTTTTTAAGTTTGCTTCTGGCTCATTAAAAGATGTTTTAGGAATAGTAACTCAAAAAGAAAAAGTTAGGCAAATTGAAGAGTCTATAGTTAAAGTATTAGGCTCAAATGTTCAAGTAACTCAAGCTTTAAACCGACTTGAAGGAGACAGGGTTGCTCAAGAGCAATACATACTGGGGATAATAGAAGCTCAAACAAATGCGCTTGCAAAACAACAACAACTCGCAAGCAAATTAGGCCCCGCTCTTTTAAAAAGAGGGATAACCCCAGATCTTAGTTACGATAATACCCCTGGTACGCTTGTTGATATCGATGGAGATGGAGTGATTAGAAGTGCTGGAGGCCTTTTACCTCAAGAAAAAAATACAGAAAGAAAAGGGGCTATAGAAGCAGGTTATAGTCCTGGAAAAGTAACCAAGATGAAGGTTCCTGGAATGGGTGAGGTTATTTATAATACCGCCGAAAAAGTAAAGAATTTTGAGGGAATGAAACAGCCTGCTATTATGCCGCCACAAAGCAGTAGGGCTGGAAGAAACTATAAAGAAAAATTTTCAGACAAACACGGTTTTGATCCTTATGCTAGTGGAGGGTTTATTCCGAATTTTGCGCCCAGAAAAGGCTCTGATGTTAATAAGGTTTACCAAGAATTAAAAAATGCCTGGTTGTCTGGAGGGTACAGAATGACAAACAAAGAACTTACAGATGCCACTGGCCTTCCAGGAGCCCCTGATAATCCATATAAAAAAGCGCATTCACACTTTGATAGAGATTTTGGAGCCCAATTAAACAAAGCTGGATACACTGTTAATGCAAGACCACACACAGAATACTACCAATACTTACAAACGAATAAAGAAAAAATTGCAAAATTTATACAACACCATCAAGACCCCGAAAAAAAAGGAATTGCGATAATAACTGATGACGATTTAATGGATAAATTTTTAAAACAAAAAAATTTAAAATCCGCATCTGGACATTATTTTCAAGCCGCAGTTGAAGCTGGAGGAAGATCTAAAATATCTTTTGCAAACTCAGTTACATCTTACAGAAATCAATTCGTCAACAGAGACAAGCTTGTAGCGCCACCAATATATTTAAAAGATGATTCAACTTACGTTGGCCCACCTAATTCTAGTCCATGGGCAAATGTATCATTAGAATCTAAGGGAAAGTCAAAAGTAAATGCTACTGGCAAAGAAATTGATAGTGTTTTCAATGGTATAAAAAGCGGAGCTCCTCAAAGTTTTTTAGGTTTAGATAAAAGGTTTGATATAAACCCACTAACTAAAAAAGAACTAGCCGACTTCAAAAAACAAAATTTTAGCGCAAATGTTGATCATTATGGATTTGCTAAAATGCAAGGAAACCCACCAAAACCCGTTTTTTTAAGTTATAATACTTTAGCAAATGCGCCTTATAGCTTGAACGCGAATGGATTTGAGCATGCAATTTCAGATTTTAAACGTCGTAAACGAGGACTTGCGGGATCTCCTCTTGATTTTATAGATGTCCCTGGAGAAGCTAAATTCGGACCAACAGCATATAAAAACACCCTTGACGAGCATTTAACAGGAAAATTTTTAAGGCACTTAATTGGCACTGACTCAATATCATGGCCACCACGAGCAGGGTATGGAAGCTTAGGGCGTCTAGAATATTTTCATACAGAAAGTTTTGGCGCTCCTACTATGAAACATATAGAGCAGCGAAACAAACAAGCCCACAATATAAAAGCAAATTTAGGCCTAATCCCTAATTTCGCAGACGACAGAACTCGTTCAGAAAAAATACAATCTGCTCTAAACGATCCAGCCAATGCAAATATAAAATTCAAAGCCCCAGCAAACATAACCCCTGCACAAATAAGCAGGGTTTTAAAAGTTCCAATGGGAGAGAAAAACCCCAATAAATATTCTGATAGTCAAATCAAAAATGCTATATCAGAAACAATACAAACAAGAAAAAACCTTGAACTTCCAGGTTTCGAAAATTTAGATAATGTAGATGTAAACTCTGTACTTAAAAAATACAAGGAGTCAATAAAAGGCGGTAAATACTACGGCAATAAAGATTTAAGCTATTCTTCTGGCCTTGTTCCTAACTTCGTTGATAAAGTTCAAAACGGAGCAATCTACTACAGTAAGCCTCACAATAAAATCGTTAGGGTAACTCGCGTAGATAATGATAAGAAAATCGCAAGGATCAAACATCACGGCATGGAAAAATACAAAGATGAGGAAGTATTTTTCAAAGATCTTGAAGTCGTTTCTCCCGAACAGGCAAAAAAATATTACCAAAAAAAGAGTTCTGGCTTTGTTCCTAACTTTGCAAGCGTAACTTTAAAAAATAATGTAACAGGAAATCAGGAGAAAATGAACTTAAAGGGAACTCCGTTTCAGAATTTCCCTAAACATATACAAGACCAAATAAGAAGGCCTGATGGAAGTCTAGGTGGAGGTAACATTAAATTCAAGACACCATCATCTAACTTAAAAACAAGCACATTCAAGAATATAGGATCATATCTTGAAGCACTAGGAGTTGACTACATAGAAACAACAATACCTTTTGATTTTATTGACCTACCTGTCAATAAAAAAGGAAGAATGACAAATGATACTAGAAAAGGTTTGACAGAAGGAACGACAAAACAAAGAGGCAATTTTGCAGAATCGAAATTTTTAGAATCAGATGTTGGAAAGGAATATCTATCTACTTCATTAGATGACCAAGCAGTCGTTGACGCAATAAGTTCAGATGGAGCCCCAACTGAAGTAAAGTCTGGAAATATAAAACTTCAAAATATTTTTGAGAAAAGCATAAGAAGATACTCTAATAAAAAATTCAGGGATACTCTTGAAAGCGTCGCTGCTTACCATAGGGAACCAAGTAGATATGAAAATCCTAATACTAAAATAGGCGGATTTAGTACTAGTGGAGAAATAGCTGACGCTCTTTCTCAATCTATTGCTCAAATCGAGGAGGATAGTATAGTTAAAAATTTAAGCACTTTAGCAAGAATGGGGGAATATACTATTCCTGGAATGACAAAAGAAGAACTTGAGTCATCTATAAGGGGAAACAATTTTAGGAATGATTTGTTAGCAAGCGGGATAGGTCAAGACGAAAAAGATATTTTAAATAGGTTTGGTTTAAATAAAGGATTTGTGCCAAATTATAAAAAACTGTATCAAGCGTATATTGGTGACAATAAAAATTTTAGAAGCAATAGGACTGGTGATGGTTGGTATTTTGATAGTCAAAAAGGAACAGACGCAATATTAGATGATTGGCGAAATGTAGTAGCTAAAGGTAGGGTAAGCAGAGACATTGAACACTTATATGCTCGTGAATATTCAATTAGCGATAGTAACCTAAAAGAAATGACATCTGGAATTTATAGTTCTGGGAATTTAAGAAAACTCAGGGTTATGAGTAGAGCTTTCCAGGCAAACAATTCACTACCTAATCAATACGACGAAGAATGGGAAGATGATCTTCTTAATAATTCAGGAGAAGGATTTGATGAAGCATATGATGAAATGGAAGGCAGGCTTGGGGCATATTCAAGACTAAGAAATACCAAAAAAAATGATCGTTTATGGAAAGCTAGTATGGCTGGAACTAAAGATAACCCACGCCCATTAGCAACATACAAAAATGATGGAATGTTTGGGCCTGGCTATATTATACCTGACTTAGGTCCAGGAGATGCATTTAGGGATGGGTTTACAATCGAAGATGATAAAAAAATAAGGTCAATATTTTCTCCAAATTTAAATCGAGATAATTATTTAATTGAAAGGAAAATATCTGGAAAACATTTAGATAATAAAGAATTTTTTGAGATAACATCTGAAGTTGCAAAAAATCCAGAAAAAGCAATGAATGCCTCCAGGAGAGCTGGGAAAGAAGGAATGAGGCAACACGTTGCAAGTCAAAAGTCAAAAGGTTTAATCCCAAACTTTGCCTTTAAAAATTCACCTGTTAGATTAGATGGTGGCTTTGGAAGAAGAGGCAGAATTATACAAGACGAAGATACTGGCTCTTTCATGACATATGTCAAAGACGGCGCCAATGTTAGAGATATTGATTTCCTGCAGTCTAATAAAAGAGGCGATGCATACAAGATGATCAGGGGTGAACTAGAAGGAAAATTTATGAAAAGAGGGGGTAAATATACCTCTAGAAGCATTAAGCAACAAAAATCATTTAAACAAGGTTCTTCTAGCAACTTCGAGGATCTTTTATACGCCTTTCCACAATTAAGATATCGCATGCAAGAAGGAGCATTAACGTCTGGCAGACTTATAAACGAAGCCCTTGGATCGTCACATAAATTTAACAGAATAAAAGACCTTGAGAGCCACGTCAACAAAATTAATCGTAAAGATTTTCAAAATACCCTAGGAACTAAAGAAATTGGAAACAGAATTTTAATTACAGATTTAAGTACAGGTCTTGAAGAAAGTAAAAATCGAAGCAAGGGTTTGGTGCCTAATTTCTCTAAAGTAACAAAAACAATAAAAGCTCAAGAAGATAGGGTAAAGGGTAAAGGAGAGTTTATTGGAAGAGGGTTAAGCGAGGGAGATAAAGATATAGCGTTTAATATGTTTGATTATTTTATATCTAAAATATCAGGACTATCTAGTTCATTTGGATTTAATGATGCAAGGGCATCGCTAACTGGAACTCCAGACGACAGAAACTTAATTGAAACATTTAAAACTTCAGGCAAGAGCGAAAAAGATTTAATCCAAATAGCAGGAAGCCAAAGAAAACTTAAAAATATATTAGACGGATACATGCTCGGGCATTTTGAGACTTTATTGTTAGCAAAAGGAAAATTTAAAGAAGCCAAAGACCCTTTAATGCAAGGAGATCTTAGTAAGGGTTTAGTGCCTAACTTCGTCAAACTTAATAGAAAAAACCTATCCGACAAAGACAAGATGTCTGACAGCAAATTATTGCGAAAAAAATGGAGAGACAAAATGGGCGAAATTGCTCCATATGTAAAACAAATTGAAAAAGGTGGAGCTCGCATAGAAATAGATCCAATAATTAGTAAATTAAACGAAGAAGCAAACAGGATTTGGGACGAACTCCAAAAATTAAGAGGTGGGCAAGATTACTATATACCTAACCTTGCGGACCCACTGCAAGAAGCAATTCACAGAGAAAAATCAGCTGGCGTACCCAGTTCAAGAATTAAAATAGAAAAAAGTTCTCAATTAAAAAGCCCAATGAACCCCATGGGCCTTGCTGTTACAAATACTCGTGATGAACCAGGTGGATTAGCCCAAGGAATAAGAAGGGCCAAAAAACAAAGAATAGACCCCAAGAGACACGGAATTGAAGTTCCAAATTTTGCAACCCCAGTAAACAAAGAAGAATTTGATAAAATTTTGAAAGATATTGTATCTAAAGCAGAAAGTTCATTTAAGGATATAGAAAAAACCCTAGATGATATTGAACTAGGAGATTTAGCTAAAGATCTTAAAAAGAAATTTGATGACTCAATAGAAAAAGCAAAGAAAACAGGCAACACTAAAAATGTTTTAAATATAAAAGACGAAGTTGAAACCATCAGAAAAAAAGGGGTTGATAAATTTATTAATAACCCTAAGCAAATACTTGATGCGCAAAGCCAGCATTCCATTGGAGCCACAAAAGATAATGCAGACAAAAAGATGGCGCAGCTCGAAAAAGCAACCAAAGAACTTACTTCAAGCATAGAAGAAGCCGATATAGAAGTACAACAAAACACAAAAAGCCAGGGGGACAACTTAGTCAAGCTTTTTGCACTTCAATCCATAATTAGTACTACAAATGGATTTTTACAAGAATTTGCAGAAAGTACAAATACGGTAACTAGAACTTTCGCTAAACTAGGGACTGTCGCTTCGGATACAGTAGCCTCTTTTGTCCAAATACAAATGCTTGGAGATGAATTGGCCAATTTCTTTGAATCGATGGGTAAAAAACAAAAAGAGGATGAAGAAGGAGGAAGCAGTGGGGTTATTGAAGGAGTTGCTGGAGGAGCCGCTGCTGGAGGAGCAGCTAGAGGATCAATGTTTGCGGGCATCAGAAACATGGCTGCAAGAGGAGCTCAGGCTATGCAGAGATTTATCAAACCAGTTGCGGCTGTTGTAGCTGGTTTTAAATTAGCTGATGGCGTGTTTAAAAATTTTATTAGCGATGATAAAATGGGGCTATATATGTATGCTATGGGCTCAGCATCAGAGAAGGCTGCGCACAGGCTCGAATTAATGAGCAAGAGTATTGAAGCAACAACTGCAGCTATAGAAAACTTAAAGAAACAAGAAGAAAACAAGCAAAAAATTGTCGAGCTTGAAATAAAAGGTAGCGGTAGAACAATAAAAGAAGATCAAGAGTTATTAGATCTCAGAGTAAAATCTTATGATGTAGAAATTGCTGTAGCAAAATCTATGGCAGAACTGCAAAAAGAAGCAAACGAAGGCGGTTTTGCAATGAGAATGTTTTCTGAAGCAACAAAAAAAGCGGGAAAATCTACTTTAGATAAAGCTGACCTTGAATCAATGCTTCAACAAATGAAAGTCTTTCAAGCTGTTGTTTCAACAAATGAATCCTTTGCTAATACTACTGATTCAATAAACAATAATGATAAGCTAAACGATGCAGGTAAAAGCAGGGGTTATAGTTTAGCTATGTTAACCAGAAGTTTGATGGACGAAAGTCAAGCTAGTAAAAACGAAGATCTTTTTAAAAAATTAAGCCAAGCAGGAGGAGAACCAGATTCTATGCTTGAAAGAATGAATTTCGGGCTAAAAGAAGGCGTCTCTCAAGAAGATTTTAGGAATGTATTTAAAACTCTTCATGACGGCCTAGAAGAATCAGAGAGTTTTTTCATTATGGATGAAAATGAAGCATTCAGGCAAGCAATGAAAAGTTTTATTGATGGGTTTAAAAAGAATGACGTTAGCAAATCTTTAAGAAATCTTATTCAAAGTAACAGTGAAGGAATAAAAGAATTAGCAAGAAGAGTGGTTATAGAAAAACATGTTTCTAAGATGAAAATGGCCGCAGCTAAACACGAAAATTCTTTGAATAAGATTATAAACAAACAAACATCTCAAAGATCAAAATTCTTAGATGAACAAAACTTAATCGCCAAGTCAAAATTACTCGCAGAAAAACAAAGCCTTGCTCTTGAAGATATTCAAAATACAGAAAAACTTTCAACAACAAACGCTAGAGAAAAACTAAACCAAGCTCTTCTTGAGCAAGCAAACAAATTACTTGTCACAAACAATCTTGCAGAAATGGATGTTGGCAGCATGAAGATAGCTTTGGAAAATTTAAAGGAGGATTTAAATTCGGCAGGGAAAAGAGTAATAGAATCTGCAAAAACTTTTGAAAAAATTAACAAAGGCTTAAACCCAGAAAATAAAATAACCGCATCAAAAGAAGATAAAGAAACCGCCTCCAGAATAATTGAACAAACAAAAAAGCAAGTTGAAGAACAACTAAAAAATGTAAACAATAATCCTGAATCGACATTAGAACTTCAAAAAATACTAACCGATCTTTACTCAAGATTAGCGAAAGAAGGAGATGAAAATGTTACCGCTCTTGTGTTGGCCAGTACTAATATACTTAAGTTACGAGAAGAACAAATTAAAAAAATTCGTGAATCAAAATTAACAGAACAACAAGAGATTGATGCGGCTAAGAAAGCAGAAGCAATTGCCCGAAAAGAACTTTCACTACAAATGGAAAGCGAAAATCTAACAGCTAAAACACTAGAGGGTAATAAAACTTTATACAAAATACTTAAAGACAGGATAACAGATAGTAAAACTTTGGCTAAAGAAATACAAGAGTCAACAATGTTTGATATGCAAATCAATGATGCAAAATTAGAAGAATACAACTTAAGAAAAGAAATAATAAACGATCTTACCGCCCAAGCTGTTGAAGCGAAAATTGGTAAAAATACAACAGAGTTAATTGAAAACCTACCTAAAAGAGGATTATCAAAAGAGGAAATCAAATCTTTTGACCCAAATGTATCTGGTAACGAATTAGATGATAGACAAAAAAAATTACGAACAACCAGCATACTATTACTCGCAGATAAAGTAGGCCTAGAAAGCGATGGCCTGGTATTATCTAATCTTGAAAACGATATACAACAATCTTTAATTGATTTATCTGGAGAAAGAAAAAGAATAGCGGAACAAAAATTTAAACAAGAAAAATCTTCTCTTGAAACTCAAATACAAGAAAAAGCAGAAGAAATTAAGTTATTAAAGCAAAGCAAGAAGATGGGAGAGCTTGTTTTAGCAAATGAAACCGCCGATGCAGAACGTGCAGCAACCAGTTCAGAAAGAAAAGTAGAACAATTACGTAATATTGAAAAAAGGCTTGAGCTTGCAAATTTTCTAGTCAATTCAGAATTTAATGAATTAGAATCGCAAAGATTAACAGAAGAAGCTAAATTCCAAATTGCCGCAAACAATGGCAAATTGCTCGGAACAGTACAAGAACAATTAAAGCTTGAAACTTCAATGCTTGAAAAAGATGCATACTTAGCCGCATTAAAATCAGAGCAAGCGCAGCTACTGGAAGGCATAAATGAAAAACAAAAGAAAGCTCAAGAACTTCTTGATTTTTCAAACAAGATTGACGAAGCGAGACTTGCCGCAAACAGAGCCTCAATAGATCAAAGAGCGCTATCGGGCATGGTTGGAGCTGACATGCAAATTAATCGTTTTAACCAAAGATATGACACTAGAGCTGCTGCAACACAGGCAATCAATCCTAATGCAACAGCGGAAGACATGCTTGCGTTCACTGAAAAATTAAAGGAATTTAACAAAACCACAAACAATGGAACAGAAGCGATAGACGCCTTAAGAGTAAAAATGGCTGAGATGCAAGTTTCTGCCTCTAATCTAAAATCAGATTTAGTAAATACAGGTATTGAAAATTTGAGAACCAATATGGTTCAAATGTTTAAAGATATTGGGTCAGGCGCTAAATCAGTAGGCGATGCATATCGGGATCTTGGTCTTGGTTTAGCTGAAGCAATTCTAGATAGAATGATGCAACACAATGTTGATAAAATCATTAGTAATTTAACTTATGCATTTACTGGAGTAGACCCAGAAAAAGAAGCGAATAAATTTTTAATGGAAAACAACAACGCAGTATCTGCAAACACTTCGGCATTGGAAAAACTAAGAGGTCAATTAATGAAGGGAATAATACCACCTCCACCTCCAGAATTTTCAAAAGAGCCCACAAAAGAAACAGCTGAACAAATCGAGCAAGATAGAATAAACAATACCTTTAAGCCTTTACTAGAAGGCCTAGATATTAAAATAACAGATTTTACAAATGCTGGAATAGGTCTTGTAGAAAGCTTAAGTGGAGCTTTCGAAAAAATAAGACAAAAGCTTGAAGAAATTAAATCGGAAGTAGATGCAAAAGTAGACCCAGTAACTAATGATACTGTTAAAACGACGCCATTTAATGAAAAAGGAAGTGGTCTAGAATTAGAGTTGAGCCCAGATCCTCCAGTATATGGAACATTAAGACAATTAGCAAAATTAGAACGGGATGCTACCTTAAATCAAGAAAAATTAGAAGTTAATAAAAACAATTTAAAAGAAGCGGAACAAGAAAAATCCCTAATGGATAAACCTGGATTTACTATACAAAATTATGCGCCAATGATGCCGTATGTGCCATACATGCCACAAACGTTACCTCCTACAAAAGTTGAAGCCACTAATTATGGAAAAATAGATGAAGAAATAAAAGGGATCGAAGAAAAAATAAAAAACAGCACAAGACAAGCAAAAAGACATGATCGTTTGAGCATTAACAAGAAAAGATTGGGTCTGCCTAATGAAAATCATATAGAACAATCAATAAAGCACGAAGAAGAAATTACTAATCTTACCGCAGAACTAAAGTCAAAACAAGCTCAAAGAAAAACCAATACCGCAACAATAAGCAAATTACTTGAAGAAAAAGTTAGTTTAGCAGAAATAGAAAAATCAATCGCATACCAAATAAATGAACTAGAAAAACAATTATATATAAATAAAATGAGGGAGTCTGCGGCGCAAAATGCAATAACTATTGCAACAGAAGCTCGAGCAGCTAGTCTCCAACAACCTTCTGCAACTACCACAACAACAGACTCTCCTCCAGCAGTAGAACCCACTCCTCCTGGAAAAAATTTCTGGGGCGGAAAAATCCAACGCTTTGCAAAAGGTGGCTTAGTTGAAGGCCCAGGAGGTATAGATAATGTCCCAGCAATGTTAACTGCTGGAGAATATGTTGTGCCCAAAGAAGAGGTTCAAAATTTCTCGGGAGGAGGAAGGGCTACTAGATTCTTTAAAGGAGCCACTCAAGCCGCAGTCATGACCATAACTGCTGACGCTGTAAATAAAGCAATGGAAGATCAAAGCAAGAAAAAGGGGCCACCCGTCTTTGATATGAAAAGAATGAACCCTCTTGCCCTAGGTTCTGATGTTAGTTTAAAAACAGGAGACCCAAGAATGAGCGGAAGGGCTTTAGCGAAAAGCCAGGAGATGCAAGAGTATAAAGATTATCTTTTAGAGAAAGCCGCATACGAAGTAGATAAAAAGAACGCTAAATTCAAAAAAAGAATGGGATACCTCCAGCAAGCTATGGGTTTCATAAGCAGCTTTGCCGTCGCCGAAGTAACAGACATTCTTAGAGAACCTTTAAGAAAAACGGTTGATTTCATATCATCACCTTTTGTAAAAACAGGAAAATACATTGGAAACAAAGCTAGTGATTTCTTTAATGGAGATTTAGGGTTTGGAGAATATTCAGATGCTTATAAAGCAGCAAATAAAACTGGATATGATCTTAGTTACAATCAAATAAAAAACTCTTTTGAAACTGGACAGCCGATAGAATATACAACTAATCGAGGTAAAAAGAATGCAACCACGCGCACCTTAACACCTCAAGATGGAAGAAGGGTTGGGCCTGAAGGATCAATCTCTTATCAACCTGGCAATTTCTTAAAAGTAACAAGGACAAGAACATTTGATGACAGGGCTTTTGTTGATCCCACCCGCCCAGACTCAAACAACATGGAAAGCTCTTACGGAAGAAGAACTTTGCGAAATAATTCTGGAGGAAAAATTCCATCAATGTTAACAAGAGGAGAAGGGTTTATACCTTCAAGTACAGCTAAAAAAATCGGCTATCAGAACCTTGAATCAATGAACAGAACAGGCTCTCTTCCTACAATACAAGGCCCATCTGGGATTGATAAAGTTGGCCCTGTTGGACTTGACGAAGGAGATTTTATTATAAGAAAAAGTTCTACCGATAAGTTGATGCGAGACAATCCAAATACCATGCGTTTCGCAATGCAAAATCCAGATGGATTCAGGAAAAGCGCAACTGGGTATTATGATGGCGGAATTGTTGGTACTGGCAGCCAGGCCAGCTTTCCCTCGAACCAATCAAACCCAGAAAGCCCAAAAGGAAATCAACCAGTAAACAGAATACAGCCTTTAATAGAAGCTGCAAAATCATCAGAAACAGAAAAAACAAGCGCAGCTCAAAACAACGAGATAACCAACAATATTAGTGTTAATGTAACCATTGACAGCTCTGGCAAAGAAAGTGTGGAAGCTCAAACGCCAGAAGGATCCTACCAACAAGAACAAGAGCTTGCTATGAAAATAAAAACAAGAGTATTAGAGGTTATAAGAGAGGAGAAAAGACTAGGCGGAGAACTCGATAAATGAGACAAGCGGTACTAGGTTATGAACAGCAATTTTATCTCAACGGTACTCAAATTTCTGGAGTACAAAGTGTTGAGGGTTCGTATTCTATATCAGAAAAACCTATAAACGTGCTTGGCTGGGGTCACGTTAATAGATCATTTTATAAACAAGCCGAATATTTCCAGGTAACCGAGCAAGGCTTCTTGTTGGATGCTGACGGATTTAAACTTTTACAAGAAAAAATATGCACCAGGGAAAGAAATGAAAGACTGCCAGAAAGTTTAGCTTTACTAGATGCTCCACTAGAAGGAACTTTCAGCATAAATTCAATTTTAGTTAGCGAAGATTTTATGTTAAATTTTACTGGTGATAACCCATTTACAGGCAGTATTCATCACGGCAATAGTTATTTTGGATTTCATAGCGGATACATAACAAGTCATTCTGTATCGTGTGGAATAGGTCAATTGCCCACAACAAGCACAAATATTAGAGTTTTAGGAGATATAGGTGGATCTCCAGATATCATAGAAAACGAAGATGATACAGACCTAAAAAGCGAAGACAATTTTCTATTCATACAGGAAGATACAGACAACCCCACAACTTATAACGCTTCAGGAGAATTACCTTTTCCTGAAATAAGACTAACAAATCAAAAATCTATAGAAGTTGAAATAGGAGGGCTACTAAAAGAAAACGAAAGTGAATCGTATCCCACTGACTACGAAACAGATCAAGGCGATTATGTATTTGATAGAATTACATCATTTAATCATACTATCAATATTGGAATAGATCCTATTTATACAGTAGGATCAACAGTGCCCGCTCAGGTTGATGTCATTTGGCCTATTACAACAAAAACAAATTTTACGGTTGAAGTTGACGAAAGACAATATAAAAGCCTGAGAAAGTATTTAAAATCTCCTACCCTACATAACTTAGCTATAAGAATAAAAGATTGCTTTGGTGAGCCAATACAAAATTATACGGTAAAATTAGCTAGATTAACAAACGAATCAATGTCGGCATCAACAGATGGAAGATTAACTGCAAATTTAAGCTACACAGCTTATTATAATAAGAGATGAGTTACAGAAAAAATAAACCGTTTTACAGGTATGAAGATGTACCGCTTTTGTTAGCACCCGAAGGAGAAGAGCCAACGATGGTTTTTGCAAACTCAGCAAGCATATCAGCAAATCAACCTATAGATGCAAGAAAATTTGTAGATGATTATAATATTTCATTTGCTTTTCAGAAGGAAGATATTCACTTTACTGGAGCACATGAATCAGGTTTTATTCTTGGCCCACCATCTGGCCCAGGAATGAAAATGTCAAATTCTATTGAGGTAGTGAGAAGTGGACAAAAGATAGCTTACCCAAACGGACAATCTCTTATACTTGCAGAAGACCTAGAGGCTGGAGATTACCACATTAAAGTAAGGTCTACTGGAGAAATGACTTTAGATATCCAAGAAGATGTGCCTTATGGAGAGGTAGAGGTTGTAAGAAATCATTCTGCCAGAGGACCCGTTAGGGGAAGACTAAACTTCAGCTACTACATGAATACTGGAAATCTTCATACGTTTGCAAATTTAACAGGATTACTTGACCCAAAAATTTACCCACAAATTAATGAGTCTAAAATGACAGGATGTTTGGGTGATTATGTTTTTAATGACATATATTTAACAGAAATGAGTTTTAGCGCGGCTCCATTTCAACCTATTATGGCAGAAGCAAGCCTTGATGTATATGGAAAAATGGAATACGTAGAAGGGCTTGCGGATAATATTACAAACAACTACGAATGCTTAAAGCAAAATCAAATCAGTGTACCTCACGCTGCAAGAAGTGAAATATTAGGGACAAGCGATGTAGGCATTCAATACCCCTTAGCTTTTGATTACAATATATCCTCAAACAGAACTCCAGAAATACCGATACCAATAAGTGGAAATTTTGATAATGATGGAGAATTGCCCATAAGAGTTACTAAAAATGAAATAGACATTACGATAAATTTACAAGGAGAAAAATTAGATCCTTTTTTAAAAATCACAGGGCAAAGAGCCGACGTAACAATAAAACTTCATGATATAGGTTTCTCAAAAGAATTTACAGATAACAACCAAGGAAAATTAAAAGAATTTAGGTTACTTGGCAACCTAGTATTACCAGACGAAGTTCCTGAGGAATTAAAACAATACGGAGTCGTAGATCAAGACGCCCTAACTGTATCAGAAGGCGGGTTTTTAAGAGGTAGAGCTACAGTTAGACAATCTTATAGATAATGGATATATCTGCAAAAAGTTGGGAGTTAGAAAAAAACTACCAAAAACACGATATCGTAAAGGTAGACAATCTTTCTGTACCTAATGATATAGATAAGTATTCAGTAGCCACTCCTAATGACGATAATCTTATTAGTGATAAAAATTTTGATTGTCTCGCAGACGACATAAATATATCAAATGAAGAAGGGAACTTAATATCAATTGACCCAAATAGAGGTATGATTTTCAAGAAGACTGTTTTATCTGGAAACATTGAAATACCTTTTGGTTTTATATTTTCTATAGACACTTCTATACCTTATACTTTTAAAACTTACGTAAGGAAAAACACTGCCCTCTCTGACACTATAGACCCCTATTTAACTCGTATAGAAACGTCCAATGGAGTAATAAATAAATTCGATTCAGTAGGAGTTGGAGTTGGAGTTAAATTTTTTGATAACCAAGAAAAGATTATTGAAGTAGAAAATTACAGACCCTTGGTAAGGCCGATGGCTTCTTCTGAACTTAGTGAATCAGAATACTACAACGTTCAGCTAGATGTACACCCTAAGCATATACCTGCCAGTGCAGTCAAGGCTCAAGCTTATATATTTGTTTATGGTTATCAAGAAGGAGGTTTTGAGTTTAGAGACATAAGGTCTTCTTCAGTTAATAAGTTTTTTTATTGCGTTAATAACCATACATCTAACACATCAAATTATCCAAGTGCGTCGAACAATTGGACTCAAAATTTTGTATGGAGACCTTCTTACGGTTCTAGTGGTTCTTATAAAGCAAATAATGAATCAATGAAATTAGGAGAGGGATATGATTATGTAAACAATCTAGCTATTAATTCCTTACCGCTTGAATTAAACTTAAGATTCAACAATAGAACAGACAAAGAAGCAAAAGCTATAATACATTTTCTTCAAGAAAAACATTTTCCTTATGAATCTATATATGCTTTAGATTATAAAGGCGAAAGACTTTTATCTACAGATGTTCAGGCTTTTAATTTTATATATAGTTTTCCCTACAGAACAGATCTTAAGTTTACATGTGTAGAATTTAATCACAGTATTGACTATAGAAATAACAATAATGTAGTCGCTAAATTTATATGTAATACAGAAAGTACTCTGAGAAGCGTAGAGAGTCACGCTGGTTATAACATAAAAACTGACGCCGTACTACCTATAAGAGTAAATGAAGATATAGAGCTTAAAAAAGGCAAAACAATAAAACTTGATTCATTCAGTATGGATGAAGATCAAAAAGAAACATTAAGCTCTTTAATAGAAATATATGTGTATCAAACTGATGAAAACAACAAGCCTACTTCAGGGGTTTTATTTTTTAGAGATCCTCAAGAATTAGTTGTAGATGACTGCATATACATAGATGTAGAAGAGCCCGAAGATTCTATTTTTTCTATAGGTTTTGCAAAAGTATTTAAAGTTATAAACAATAAAACTTTTATATTTGGAAACGGAGAAGGGTTTGTTGTTGAATATTTCGAACAATCAATATTAACAGATTTAAACATCAATGTTCAATTAGATTCTTGCGAAACTTTAATAACTGAAGAAATTCCTAAATTAGTATTAAAATCTAGACTTCTTGATTCAGGAGATGCATCTGATGTTGGAAACTATTTGGGGTTAACAGCAAACCCAGAAGAAATACTAGAAGACGAAGAAGATAACGTATTTGTAGTTTTAGATAAAACAAAAGACGCTCCCGCATCTGTAAGTAAACTAAAGTTTTGCCCTCAAGATTGTTTGGCGGCTAATGCTTTATTTCCAGAGGGATGTGACGTGATAACAAAAGATTTTACTGACAAAGTAACTGGGAAAAAAAGAAAAAGAATAATACATTTAAGTAATTATGTACAATTAGAGCTGGAATCAGATATAGGTAAAGATTCATATTCTTTTGAGGTGACACCTTTATCTAACTTTACTTTAAAATCAGGAGAAAACTACAACACAATTGTTCCAGCAATCTGCGGAAGAAGTAGTATTTACCTAGAAGACCCAGAAAAAATTGCTAAATTTCCATATTATAAGGTTAGAAATTTTGAGCACCGTCCAACCCTTTCTTTTAATTTATCACAAAAACCAACCCATACTCAATCAAAATTTTTAGAGTATTATAATAAAAGGTATAAAAAATCAATCAATCAAAACATGTCCACATTTAATGTTGTGTTTGATATGAGAGATGATGATGAAGCTGTAGAAATTTTACAATTTTTAGAGAGTCATTTGGGTTATAAAAAATTTAGGTTTGCAATGCCTAGACCATACGGAGCAGATGACAGTTCTTTAACGACACCTGGAAGACCTAACAACTCTGTATTTTACTGTCCTGATTGGCAGCATGATATTGTATATAAAAATAACCATTTGATAAGCGCAACTTTTATCGAATCTACCACAAACATACAAGAAGATGTGGGTAACATAGAAGAGCCTTGTTTTGGAGTAACCTTATTTGATAATATAAACAGGCATTCGCTTTGCACTTTTTCTTCTGTAGCTGTTGCTAGTCATCAAAGCGGATTAGAATTTAAAAATAACACTTTCATAGCAAAACCAAAAAATAAACAGATGGATTTAATTTTTGTTATTGACGGGAGCGCAGCGGTGTCTCAGCAATTATTAAATATTGATGGTGTCGGGGAATTTTCAAAATATCAAATAATCATAGACTCATTGATAAAATCTGTTACTGGATATGATAGAAATAAATTCCCTTACAGCGAAAACTATGGAGGCAAATACGATACATCTGGTGAACCTCCTTGGTATTCAGGAAGTTATTCTGAGATATATGAAGAAACAAATTCTATAAATTTTGAAAACCATTTAAAGTCACAAGGTTATGATGTAGAAGGTTTCAAAAGATTTAATGTAAGAATAGAACAAAACAGAGTAAATATAGGAATTTGTATAGTAGGTCATAGCGCAATGGGGAATTTGCCTTTAGATGAAAATAGAATTTTAGATTTACCTAATTACCCAAAATCTTTTGACAAAAAGTTTATTCAAGAAAGGCTCCGTGACACGGTTCACAATAATCAAAGGGGTAAAGAATATATTAAAAATATATGCGACGCACTATCTCAATTATATAATTCAAATAGAGCATCTATAATATCAGAAAGATATATTTTTTTAATTAGTGACTTTAACTTCAGGCAAAATGAATCTAGTGAAATGGATAGAATTAGATTAGCCTTAAGAGATGGAAATGAATTATCTAAGAGAAGGCCTCTTGATTCAGTTTTAGGAGACTTTGGAGAAGGTAGTCCAAGAGAAATGATGAAAGAATTTTCTTATGCTGCTTCAGAACAAGAATTTCCTGGGGAAGGTGGTGAGTTTTATTCATATTTATACAATCCTGATTTTTCACCCGATGGAGATTTTGGAAGCGAGGATGTCTATCAAAATTACGATCCATCGTTGACCAATCCAAACTGGTATGGAGATAATTTAAAAACCACTATATTTCCAGTTTCATTGGGCATATATAATCAAATAAACTCAAAGTTCTACGAATACGCTGAGGATTACAATTCTGCTATTGACTTAGAAGACATACAAATGTGCTATGAAATAAGTAATGGTGGATCTGGGAGCGAAGAAGCTTCTAGAGCCGTAAACTTTTTTGAAGTAATTGAATCGTTAACTTATGATACTGGCGCTCAAAATTTATTTTCAATAAATATTAAAAATTGCGGACCAAATCCAATAAAAATAAAAAATACAATAATAAACTTTTTCTCTGACGGAGGATTAACTGAATGGACTACAGAAATTATAAGGTCAGGTATAACAAAAAATAATGATTTTGAAAATTTTGAAATGACGTCAACTCTTTCCAGTCATGAAAATAACATATTAGGATATGGAGGTCAATATTTTGGTGATCCTATAAATGAAAAACTTTTAGCGAGTAAAAAATCCAACATTCTTTGGAAAAATTTTAATACTAAACATGAAGTTTGGAGAAACGGAAAGCCTGAAATATTTGACAAAGGCTGGGATCCTTTAAAAGAAAATTTTCAAATACAAACCGAAGCTGGAGAAACTATAGTTTTAGACAGTGGAGAAAAATTGCTCACAGACCTTATAAGAGTAGAAGAAATAAGAACAGAAGGAGTAAATAATACTGGAGTAGCTTTTAAGGATTTTCCTGTCAGGGTTTTTACAAGCGATAAAGGCATAGATATTATAGATTATAATATTGGCAATGTTGATGAAGCTAATAGTTACCACGGTGATTACAATCATATACCAGTTTTACAAGATGGAGAATCTATAGATTTATTTTTTGGAATTAGATTTAACTCTCAATCAACAGAAACAGAAAAAATCGAACTAGTATTTAACGCAGAAGATTTAAAAGATGAAAAAATGGACTGTTATGCTAGGTTCCCAATAGGCGTGTCATCAGAAATATCTTAAACATTAAATTAAAATATGGAAACTGAATTTATAATAGAACCACAAAACCAAGACTTAGAAGAAAATAAAAAGTTAAAGGTTTCCTATCAGGCTCCCCCAGTTCCAGGGCCTGGTTGCAGGATTCATTTTAATGGAGGTTTACAGGGCTCCATCAGAGAAAGACAAGCGTATCACATAACCAACCCATTTTTAACTCATGATTTTGGCATGGCTATAGGCGAAACAATTGGCGGAGACAATTTTGACAGCTACGACGGAGTAGTAAAGAAAAATTTATCAGACTTAGCTCCAAATGCAATGGAAAGAACTTTTGACTCAATAGTAGTTGACACCACAACAAGAGTCATGATTTTTAACCAAGATGACGAAAATATAATTGAATTTGATTGCATTGGGCCTTTTATTTTAAATAATGCAAAATGGGGGTTCAGACCTTCCTGGGGAAATGGAGAAGCAACATACGAAGGAGAATACGAAGACGAAGATGGAAATACAATAAGTAATTTTTGGAAAAAATATGGAATAAATTCAAAAACACATTTTGATAAAATATCACTTTTTTCAACAACTGATATGCATGGTTGGCCAAAAGGGAAGATAACAATTGATTGTACACCTGGCAATAATAATTCAAGATTAGGGAGAGATGATGATGGAGAGTTGAAAAATATACCTGACGATTATTGCTATAAATATGAAAATGGAAGATGGGTACGAACTTCATGCAAAGATGGAAGTGGAAATCTAATTCCAGGAAGCGAAACGCCAAATAAAAATAACCAAATAGGGCCAGTAGAAGAAGGCGAAACACAGCCTGATACAACTAATATAGTAAGGTACGGAATTTCAAATAGATGAGTTTTATTAATCCAGATGATTATGATATCACGTTTAGTGAGACTAATATAAAAGAAAATCCTAGGTTTTTAGAAGTAGAAAGTGAACCCATACTACTTCAGACTAAGACCGAAAATGGGTTGCTGTTGGAAGTTGAGTCTAGCGCCAGTTTTGAAATAGATTGTCGAAACGCTTGCGAGCAAGGAGTTGCTGCTTCTGGAAGCTTTACGATGATTAACTCTTGCACTTTGCCTATCACAGTTACAGGAATGAAGGTGTCTGAACCTGTCAGGTTTTCTTTGTTTCAATTCCCAGATTATACTGGAATAGAAGTTTACTCGTCTGGAAATGTAAACCAATTACCTTTCACTATTAATCCAAGGGAAAAAATAAAAGTGAATACATACTTTCACCCCCTCTATGAAGAAATAAAACACGGAAATGCAGGAACCCCAGAAAATAGAACTGGTGATAAATTTGGCGCAGAAGTTAGAATGCTCCCAGGGTTTCCTATAATAAACTGCAATAAGGCCCCATGTGATGCAAGCTTTATACTTACAGGTGAATTATTATGCCCCAACGTAGAACATGACTTGGAATGGCTAGAGAATAAAAGTAATTTCGACCAAGAGTTTAACCAATCATCATTAGAAAATTACGAGCCCCCTACTTTTCAAAATGAATTCTTTTTGAGAAAAAAACATACATTACAATATACGAATCCAAAACAAGATCCTAGCGCTGAAAACTATTTTAGCGGCATAAGTGGAGCTTTAAAAGAATACGCTGAATATTTTGATCAAAATTCTTGGTTTGATGTTTATGGTGATTACGGGATAAGTGGTACTTTGCGTGGGGTTTTCCTGCATGTATCTGGTCTACAAAAAAATAATGTCGATAATACTAAAACAAATTTATACAACGTAGGATTTGATCACGTAGTAAACATAAATGATTTTACATCATATCGAACTGATTTTTCAACAGAAGATTACGAAGAAGTTAATTATAATGGAAACATTTACATAGTTTTAAAAGTAAAAAATCAACCAATTGAATCAATTGATTTGATGACAAATCAATCTTTATTTTTAAGAGAAATAAATCCACCTGGGAGTATAGAAATGTTTTTATGCGATGAAGGTGATTTTCAAAACGAAAAAATCTTAGAATCTTAAAATGAAAAACACATCAAAAATAAATAAAGAAATATTCGCAACAGAACCGTCAACCGTTGTCCTTCTTTATGTTGTAGACCTCAAGGATCAAGGAGAATATAGATTTCATGCGGGAGAAAATGGATATAATAATCCAATAATTTTCAACGAAAAAGAATATAATTATTACCCCATAAAAGTTGAAGGCTTTGAAATGCATGGAGATGGAAAATTGCCTCGTCCAAAATTAACTTTCTCAAATCAAAACGGCAACATATCAATGAGGCTTGGAGTTTTTAAAGACTTTATAAATTATAAGGTTACCAGAATTAAAACCTTTGTAAGATATATAGATGATGTAAATTTCCCTAACAATGTTAATCCTCATGCTGACCCTGATCCAGATAGCTCATTTGTTGAAGATGTTTTCTATGTTAATCAAAAAACAAAAGAAGACGATAATGTTGTAGAATTCGAATTAGTATCGTTATTGGAATTACAAAACGCAAATATACCTGCGCGCACAATGTATTCTAATTATTGTGGCTGGCAATACAGAAGTGAAATAGGGTGCGGCTATAAAGGCAAGCCTATATCTGATCAAAAGAATAAAAGATTCGTGCCTAGTGGATATACTGGTCAAATGGTCGGCGAGGAAGTTTATATCGAGCAACCAAACGGAGATTTTGGAGGAGCGGAAACAGGGGACTGGACAAGAAATCAAGTATACAACAAAGGAGATGTTGTAAAAGTAGAACCATTAGACAGCGATAGAGAAATTTACCCAGTAAATATTTACGTATGCCTTAATGACAATATAAGATCTAACCCAATTAGAGATACTGAAAACTGGAGACTAGATGATTGCGACAAAACTCTCTGCGGTTGCAGGCTAAGATTTTCTCCAGAAGCCACTGGGGCAGGAGGATGCTTAAGGATGAATGCAAAAAACAAACCTGGAGACCCTGTTATTTGGACGGAAAGCGGTAACGGGCTTCCTTATGGAGGTTTCCCTGGAATAGATCCGTATGAGTTTAAATAATTTTCATGAGCAAGTAAAAGCGCATGCTTTAGAAAAGCCCGAAGAAGAAATTTGTGGTTTTATTATATTAAACCCAGACAATACAATATCAGTAGAAAGAGTAAAGAATGAGAATCCAAATAAAAAACTTTCATTTTCAATATCTCCAAAAACCTTCTTAGAAAAAAAACTCAACAAAAAAATACTAGGAATATATCATTCTCACCCTGAAGGAAATGAGAACCCTTCTCTACACGATTTAAATATATCTCAAGAGCTTGGTATTCCTTTTTTTATATACAGTATTTTTACTGATAAATTTTTCTTGCATTTTCCTCACTCTTTTGAGCCTGACGATTTATTAAAAAGACCATATGTCAAAGGTTTTTATGAATGCACCTGCCTGCTTAAGGATTATTTTATTAAAGAATTAAATATTAATATAACAAGATATCATTATAATTATTGGCTGCCTGAATGCGACAAAGAATCTAATAGAATTTTAGAAAATGTGATGCATTCAAACTTTATTTATAAAGAAAAAAACGAATTAAAAAAACACGACATAATTATTTTTAAAATAAAAAAAGAAGGAAGAAAACACGTGGGTGTGTATCAGGGAGATGATTATTTTATTCATCAATGTGGAAACAGCATATCTCAAAAAACTCTTTTAGATAAAAGGTGGCAAAAAAAAATCAAAGGAGTGTACAGGCACCCTCAATTAGTGTAAATATAACACAGGAACAAGGATGAAAAATGTATATTTACATGGAGAGTTAGGCAAACGCTTTGGTAAAAAGTGGGAGCTTAATGTATTTACTCCAGGAGAAGCTGTGAACGCTTTGTTTGCAAACGAACCTGAAATCGAAAGATATTTGTTCAAGAAACAGCAAGAAGGAATATGCTATGGAATAAAAAAATCAAACTC
>MDTG01063783.1_pt1 | contig 29368 bp, 36 predicted proteins | sample 811421 | NCBI WGS metagenome assembly MDTG01 (sample SAMN05326645, study PRJNA326480) | marine metagenome | isolation source: seawater | place: Pacific Ocean: South East | collected 2011 | reverse complement strand
GGCGTTGCGCATGTCGCCCGGCAGGGCGCTATATTTCTCGCGGAAGGCGTTGGTGGCGGAAACATATTGTTGGGTCTGTGAGATGGTGCGGTTGATTTCGGCGCTGTGAATGAGGTTTTGGCCTATTACGACGCTGCCGGTCAGCAAGCCCAGAATGACCAGCACGATAGAGAGTTCTACAAGGCTGAAGCCTTGTTTGCCTGCGCGCTCTGCGCTGGCACAACCGCTTGCAGGAGTGGATAGTTCTACAAGGCTGAAGCCGTGCTTATGTGAGGTGAGTGGCATTAGAAGACTCCGCGGAAAATGGGATTGCACGCTTCGCCATTGAAACTGCGTGTGTAGCTGTTGCGGTCGTTATGGCAATCGGCGTTGTAGGTATCGTCAAAGGTCATGATGTCGCCATAGCCGGGTGTGCCATCGTCGTGCTTGGCGTCGAGCTTGTACATCTCGTTGGGGGTGAGAAACTCGGCGACCAATGCATTGGCGGAGGTATCGCGGCGGCCAAAGGCGATGACATGGCCAAAATGCTCAAACGGGAAATAGAAATTGGTGGGGGCGACGTTGCCTGCCTCGGCATCGACATAATACACATAGGCGCCGACGCCATCTATGCCGGTGGCGGGCACGTGCTCGCCGGGAAACGCATCGACCGAGGAATTGTTGGCGATGCCGCTGACAGCGCTGTCGAGCAGGCCAGCATTTTGCAATTGCTCCCAATAGCGGAACATCTCGTTGGAGTCGTACTCGATGCGGCCATTGCCGTCACCATCGCGGGTTTGGGTGCCTGTGCCGGCGGTGCTGTCGCTGGCTGCGGCGTCCCAGTAGCGGGTGGCTTCGTCAAAATCGCCGGGCAGCGCGCCATATTGCTGTTTGAACGCGGCCGTAGCGCTGGTGTAGCGGTTTTTCTCGGCGACGATGCTGTTGACCTCAGCGGCGCGAATGATGCTCTGGCCTGCGATGATGCCACCTGTGATGAGTCCGATGACCACTAGCACAATTGCCATTTCGATAAGCGAAAAGCCGCCGCGAGAGCTGTTGTGAGAGTGAGGTATGAATTGGTGGGGCATGTGCTTAGAATCCTGTGATGAAGAGTAGGGTGCAGCTGTTTGTATCAGTGCCGAGATTGTAACTGCTGGCGCCGCCGCAATTGGCGCCATTGCTTTCCATCGACATGATGGTGCCTGAACCGGGAAGACCATCATCGAACTTGCGGTCGATGCCGTAGGCTTCTTTGCCCGTGATGAAAGGGGCTTCCGGAATGCTATTGACGACTTGTAGGCCTAAGGTGATGAAATTGCCGTAATAGCGCGGGAAAAGGCCGGTGTCGCTTGCCGCGACGTCGCCACGATGCTGAATGCCAAATCCTGCCCCTGACACGGGCGCGCTGGGCACGTTGGTGCCGGGGACGCCGTCGGGGTTGGTGTTGTCGCCAAACGAAACGCCGGTGTAGCGCCCATCGATCAGCTGGGCGAGCGACATGTGCTGCCATGCACGGTAGCCTTCAGTGTCGCGCGCAATTTGCCTGTCGCCATTGCCGTTGGCGGTACCGCTCCACACTGAGGTGGCATCGGCCATATCGCCCGGAATCGCCAGATATTGTTCTTTGAATTGATGGACGCCCATGCGCAATTCCATGCCACGCGTGCCCGCGGCTGTGATTTCGTTGGCGGCAATCAGGCTGCGCCCTGTCATGACGCCACCTGCAAGCAGACCGAGAATCACCAGCACGATTGCCAGTTCGACCAGCGTGAAGCCAGCCTGTGAAGCCGTGCGGTTGGATGAACGGTTGGATGAGCGGTGCGCATAGCGCTGGTTTGCACATTTAGTCATAAAGGGGAACTCCCGTTATATATAGGAAGGCGCAGACGTCGTCGCGCTTTTCGTCGAGCGCATAATTGCCGCTATTGTGACAATCGGCATCATTTAAGAAGCCGCGTAAGCTGCCACTGTTGACGCTGCCATCATCGTATTTCTCGTCGAGCGATTTTACGTCAGTGGGTGAAAGGATCTGCTCGCGTGTGTCGTTCTCGTCATTGGTCTCGCCGCCAATGACAAGAATGTGGCCGTAGTCACCTGAAAAATAGTCACCCCCATCTGTTGCCTGGTACCCAACATCGCGTATGCTGACCCCGCCATCAAGCACTTTGGGCACATTAAGGCCCGGGCGGGCATTGAATGTGCCGCCCGCGCTATACGACACGCCGGTGTATTTGCCTTCGACCAGCTGGGCATTGGCCATGTGCTGCCATGCACGTAGCTGTTCTTGTGTGCCATATTCGATTTGGCCATTGCCATTGCCGTCGCAGGTGGCAAGCCCGGTGGAGGGCTGGCTGGACGTGCCGGGGCAGGTGCCGCTGCCCCAATAATCTTCGGCCTTGTCCATGTCGCCGGGCAGGGCGTGGAACTCATCGACAAACTGGTGCAGCGCGTTGGAATAATGGGTGGCGGCCACACCGTATTGCTTTATTTCGGCGCCGCGTATCAGGCTGGTGCCAGCGGTGATACCGCCAATGACCAGACCGATAATAACCGTAACAACCATCAGCTCTAAAAGCGAAAAACCGTCACGCGATGTGGGATGTGTCATGCTGTGTCCTGTTATGTTGGTGTTTAGTATAGCGAATTTGATGCGTAGCCGCAACGCGCAAGGCAGCAAAGCCCCAGCATGCGCGCATGCGCAGCATATGGCGCTTTTATATGCACGCAAAGTAGGCTAAGTTCATGGCTGTGACACGCGCTATGATACATATACTCCAACGGCTGAAACAATGGGGTGCTACCATGAGCAAAGGCTTGTGCATGGGCGCCGCTGACATTGTGCCCGGCGTGAGCGGGGGAACGATGGCGCTGATTCTTGGGATTTATCCACGGCTGCTGAAGGCTATTAAGTCGGTGAATATGGAGCTGGCGGGGCTGATTGTGAAAGGCCGCATTCGCGATGCGGCGCGCCATATGGATCTGGCGCTGCTGATGCCGCTGGCGATGGGCATTGTGTGCGCGTTTTTGTTTTTTACCCATGTGGTGCCGCTGCCGCGGCTGGTGCGCGAACAGACCGAACTGGTCTATGCGGTGTTTTTTGGCCTGATTGCAGGCTCGGTGCTGGTGCTGGTGGAGGATATTCCGCGTAAAAAACTGGTGGACGGTGCGTGGGTGCTGCTGGGCATAGCTGCCGGGCTGGCGTGGGTGACGATGACGCCGATGGCGCTGCCTGACAGTAGCTGGATGTTGTTTTTGAGCGGAATGCTGGCGATTTCGGCGATGTTGCTGCCGGGCATTTCCGGCTCGTTTGTGCTGTTGATTCTGGGTAAATATGCGCTGATTCTGGAAGCGCTGGCCACGTTGGACGGCGTGGTGCTGACACCGTTTATTCTGGGCACGATGGCGGGGCTGGTGGTGTTTAGCCGCGCGATTGGCTGGCTGCTGGAACATTACCGCCGCCGCACGATGGAAGTGATTATTGGCATGCTGATCGGCTCGCTTTATGCGATCTGGCCGTATCAGGAGCGCGTGGTGGTGAGTGCAGGTGGCAAAGACAAGGTGCTGAATCTGTATCCGATTATCCCAAGCGGGGCGGAGGATAATGTGGCCGTTGTGTTTGCGCTGGTGCTGTGCGGGTTTTCGGTGGTGTGGATATTGTCGTGGCTGCAGGCGATGCAGGGCACGCATAAACAACGCGCGGCGCATCCGGGCTATTATACGAGCCATGGCGCTGGCAAAACCAAATATGCGCTGGAAGACGAAGCTGAGCACGAGAAGCCAGCCGCCAAAGGTGAGAAAGACTCGCCAAAGCGCTAGTGAATGTTAGCATAGAATGCAGGACATAAAAAAACACCCGCGGCCATGAAGACGCACGGGTGTTTCTTAGCGATTCGCTTGAATCGGAAAAAAGACTTAGCTGCCTTTTTTCAGTTCGCTGGCTACGTTGTTGAACGTGCCTTTAAGTTCGGTACCGATGCTGGTCATAGCAGCAATAGCAGCTACAGCGATCAGCGCTGCGATCAGACCATATTCGATTGCGGTTGCACCGGATTCATCTTTTAAGAAATTTACAAAGGTTTTCATAGGATTCTCCTAATCACAAAATACGGCATGCATGCATGCCTGAGTTAATGAGCATAGTATATGCGCAAACCATACGAGCCGAAGCTTTGATATATGAGGCGCATCTATCCTCTGACAACGCTGGCCTTGCCAGCTAAGACTGAGTATAGCAAATTTATAAGGCTTTGCAAAACCCTAAAAAAACAAGGGTTAATGCGGGGTAGAGGCAATTGTAGCTATTTCATGGCGCGGCCGACTTCGTCGTCAACATGGGTGTAGAGAATGTTTACTTCTTCGCCCAGTGCCATGACGGCGGCAATGATGGCTACCGAAATAAGCATGGCGATGAACGCCCACTCGATGGCGCTGGTGCCGCGTGTGTCGTGCCATAGATGGCATAGTGTGCGGCATAATGGGCGACGAAATATGTTCTGCATGTGTTTCATTTTATAAGGTTATAGGGCGCATAGTAGCAAGGTTGGTGGCTAAAAGCCATTATTTGCTATGCTGCACTGCGCTGAGCGCCGTGGAGCGAGCGGTGCTGCGCGTGTGCTGCCATTGGGCGTGCAGCAGGTCGAGTGCGGCGCGGATGGTGCTTAGCTCGGCCTCGAACACTGACAGACGCGTGCGATCGCGCGATTCGGCAGCGTGCGCAATGGCGTGCGGGGTCAAGAATTGCGGCGGTTCGTTATAGACGCATAGCGCCATGACGGGGCGGTAAAGCCGTTGTGCCTCCAGCAAAGAGCGTGCTTCGGCGAATTCTTCTTCGCGTGCGCGACGCCAGCTGCAATCTTCGATGCGTGCAGGTGGCAGGCCATGCTGGGCGCGCTCTAAATCGCAGGCGCTGGGAGTGGGCGCTCCGTAGCGCAAGGTATAGAGCCAGCGCAGATGCAGCCCGCTTTTATGCTGTGATTCGGTGATGAAGCCGCGTTGAAGGCAGGTGTCGAGCGGCTCGGCGGTGAGGCCGTGAGCGCGTTTATAGACCAGCTCGGGCGTGCCGGTGTCGTGGGTGGGGCGAGCGGTGGCCGGACGGCCGCGACGGGTGGAAAATGCCATGAAAAACTCCGATGTTGGGGTGAGGAAAAGACAAATGGAAAGAAAAGAAACCTGTATCAGGCCGTGACGGGCGGCGATGGATGATGCGCCTGAAGACGCTCCAGCTTGCGCGCCGTGGCCTGCCTGCGCCGAAACTCGCCGTCTATCTGCGCGCTGAGATCGGCAATGCGCGGCGGGGTGGCATAGGCATGCGTGGCCAGCAGGCGCGAACAGGCCAGTGCGATCAGGTCGGGCGGGTAGGGGTGAAGCACGGCGGCATAGTCGGGAATGAGCGCGTGATCGGCTTTGGGAAAATGCGCAAATAGCCGCGCGATGGCGCTGCGAATCTGTGACGGGGTGGCAGGGCGCACCAGCTGTGCTGCCTCGGCGATGGCGTGCGAAAGTTGGCCATGCAAGGCATGATGCAGCTGTTTACCGTCTGGCAGGAAATAGCCCATATCCGACAAAATAGGCCTGAATGCATCGAGTGCAGGGGTGTCAGGTGGTTCGGTGGATAGGGCTGGCTGGTTGGCCAGCGCGTCATCCGATGCGGGATCTGACTCTGGTTTATGGTTTAGTGGTTTATGGTTTATGGATGGCGTGGGCGGATGGCTCGCATTGGCTGCAGCGGTATCACCTAGATTCAACTGCTTAGCCTTTTGCCGACGCACCGCATTGCCACGCTTGCCGTTGCGGCTGGCGGCCTCGCGCTTGGCCATCACTTCGGCCCAGGTGCGCGCCAGTTTGGCCTGATGCCAGTGACCGTCTTCCAGCGTGTAGAACGGCCGGAGCAATGGGCGCATGCTACGCCATTTGCGCGGGGTAAGCCGGGCAATGCGCGCAAGCTGGGTGTCGTCGTCGGGCAGGGGAATGCCATTATGCCGCCAACTATACAGCAACATCAGCAGGTAGGCGCCGTGTGCCTCGGTGCTGAGATGGTGGGTGTCGGCGAGATAGGCGTCGGTGTAAAACGGCATGATGGGGGCTTTGCTCATACGTCGCCATGCTCCTGCGTGCTGAGAGGGGCGGGGATGCGGTGTGTGGGGTAGCGGGGCGGATAGAGCGACGGCGGCAGTGGCGGTGTGGCCGGTGCCGGTGTTGAAGCGTAGCGGCTGCGGGTGAGGGTAGATGATTGCCGCCACTGGCAGTTGCGGGCAAGCGCGCTGGCCGCCTGTTCGCGCACATAGGCGGGGTCTAGCCCTGCATTTTCGCATACGGTGAGAAAATCAGCCGAATTGCCGCGCAGCCACACGCGTGCCTCCTGCTTGCGCTGTTGCAGCTCGCGCTTGTGCGAGTTGCTGGCAGCATCCATCAAGGCCTGCGTGATAACCGCCTTCCACAAGGCACGCTCGGCGCGGGTGGGGTCGTAGGCGGTGGTGTGGGGCAGTTGCATGGATGGCGCGTGTTCGTCTAGTGGCTGCTGAGTCGACAAAGTCATAGTTACCTCGTGATTATGTTGTTGGTTGGGTAAAGATGTGTCAGGAGAATTCCTGAGTGTTCATGATTGAAGTAGTGGGTTGTATTTCCTCTTTTGGGACAACTATAGGATGTGAAAAGGGCAAATCAACCTCTAATATGTACGAAATAAAAAAATTCTACTTAAGCTAGATTTAGGCTTCCGGCCTGAGTGGATGGTGGTTAGGCTGGGTAAATATATGCTGCAGTCTGTGCGCGGTTGTCAGACAGGTCTGAAACGTGTTGCACTGCACTACAACTTCATAATATTTATGGATTTTTTATATTCTTCTTGCTAGGCTGAGAACCTAACAAAAAGGATAGTGGGTGATGGAAAATCTCATCTTTATCGCTCTGGCAGGTGTTATCTATTTGGGTATTCGTGCGATCAGTCGCGTTGCACAATTGTAGCCTAGCCATGAAATAACCTCCGTTGGTGTGGCGTGTGTCTGCCCATGATGGGACAGCACCCGAAGCTGCGGAAGGTGATTTGTTTTCTTTTGTATTATCAAGGGACGATGTTGGTATGACCACCGATAGCAAAAAAGTGGCATGTGAACGCATGTCTGATGACTGGCGCTGCGCGCATTTGCACGCCGTGCAGCAAGCCCACGCGCTGGTGCGTGATTGCATGAATGCCCTGCGGCACGACATGCAGGCGATGGCACGCGGTGAAGACAGAACCGAATATGCTACGCGGCTGTGGGGCGAGAAGGATAATGCAGTGGCGGTGCTGACGAAATTATGCGCGTTGCAAAAAAGCCTGGGCGAGCAGGAAAGCATGTGGCGCATGGCGCAGATGGATCAGGCGCAGGCAGGCCATCATGGCGAGGCATTGCCACCTTTGCAAGCGGCCGATTGGCAATTGCTGGAGCGGGCAGTAGCATTGCGCAATGCCGAAAAATATAATGGAAAAACAGTGTGAGTAGTGCAACTAAATGCGGATGCGGCGCTAGCTGGCAAAGGAGGGCAGCAGCACAAAAATCACGCCGAGGGCAAAGGCAATGCCGGGCATGACATAGAGTTGGTAACGCCCGAGGATGAAGGCCTTTTCGCCCTTGATGGGGTGAATGAGCAGGGGCAATTCTTCGCCTTTTTCGTAGAGCTGGGTGGAGCCGCCCAACTTGCTGGTGATGCGGTGCATCTCGCCGGTGAGGGGGTGCTCGTAGGCGATTTGGGTGTGGTAGGTGCTGCCGCGCTTTTCGTGCCCGACAACGGTGCCGATGCCGCGAACGGTAGCCTGCGACACACGCTGCAAAAACGCCGCCCACGCCGCCACCATGCCAAGCAGGATATAGCCGACGAAAGAAAGAACCAGAACATCGGGGTTGCTATCCATGGGCGTGTGTCCGTGTGGCGATAGGGTTAGTGATAGATGGGTGACTCATCCATGGTGCCGGGCGGGATATAGAGCATGTTGGCGCGGCTCTCCCATTCGCCGGTTTGGAGAGGATGGTCTTTGTCGGCCTCGAAACGCGAGGCTTTGAAACGGAATAATTTCCACAAACGGCCATGTTCGCCCAGCATGTCTTTGAGCATGGCGAGGCCGGATAATTCGTCGTAGGTGTTGTCGGCCACTTCGTCGGCCTGATCAATCATTTCGGAAAACATTTGCAGCATGGCGCCGGTGCGATAGGCCGAGAAACACTCAGCTTCAATGGCGCGCTCGCCTGCGCGTTTCACCTCGTCGCAAAAACTATGCGGCAATGGCTCGTGGCTTTGGCGGGCGGCTATCATGCGCTCCAGTCGCATCTGCAAAATGGCGTTGCGTTCTTCCAGCGGAGAGGCGCAGCGTGTGGTGAGCATGAGTGGCTCGTAGCGCGCGCGTTCCATGCGGGCATCGGTGAGGAAAAGCTGCATCATCGGGCTGTCGATAGCAATTTCTTCCTCCAGCCGCTTCAGCGCTTCTTTTTCGCTGAGCCAGCCATCGGCCGAAATCGTCGCCGCCAGATTGACCATGTCGGCCATGAGGGCGGTGAGTTTGAACCCCGGCATATACTGCACATCGGTGTGCTCCAGCACGGCATGTGCGTGTTTGCTCAAGGTTTCGCGGAATTTAGGGAACAGGATGCCTGTTTCGGTGTATTGATCGAGGAAGGCTTCCAAAATATCAAGAAAATCTGTCTGTGCACGCTCCATTCTTAAACCATAGCATAAATGAGTGAAAAAAGCATTAAAATGCACCTGATGGCTTAAATAACGCGCATAAAGTTTTGGATGTTCATAATTTTGCAATAATAGCTGCGTATAGTGGCGCGATGGAAGAAAACCCAAGTGAGTTGTTTGACTGGCGCGACTATGTGTTTGCGGGGCTGACAGAGGCGACCAACCCGACCATGCATAAGACGCTGGATCAGCTGAGCCGCATTCCGCAGGCGCAGGCATTAATGCAACAGGCCTTTGAGGCTAATGGCAGCCGCGTGAGTGTGAGCGGGGCGGGATTTGGCCTGTATGCCAATGCGCAGGAAGCCTTTGTGGCCGAGGATGGGGCGTGGCATATCTATAGTTTGCAACACCGCATGCTGGACATGCTGGGCGCAGAAGCCGGCCTGCAGGGCGCTGAGCTGCGCAGCTTAACCGACGGAATTATGGCGCGTTATTATGATGCCAGCCCACGGCGCGACGATGTGCGCGAAGAGGTAGGGCTGGGGCGCGTGGTGGAAGGCGGACGGCTGGTGCATTATGTGGGCGAGCCGGATGCTGCGACATTCTTGACCACGGTGCAGAGCGAACAGGTCTATAGCCATATTCGCGCCAATGCAGACGAGCTGGCGCCGACCGTGCAGGCGATGGAACATGCGATGGATGCTTGCCGTGCCGTGCTAAATGGCGATGCGTATGACATAGCGGATGCGCGCCGGATGCTGCGCGATGACCGCAGCCCGAGCTTTGAAGACGGGGTGTATAATCGCAGAACAGAGCCGAACGAACGGCTGGGCCGCGACGTGAATGATTTGCCTGAACGGTTTGCGCTGCTTAGTGATTGGCAGGAGATGGACGCAGGCGAGGAGGTGCAGCCCGATGCGGCCTGTGCCGCTAATGTGCAGCAGCGGCTGGGACGCGAATGAGAAATGCCTTGCGCTTAAAGGCTTTATTAAGTTTTGTGGGCTAGGCTGGTAGATTGAAAAAGAAGGCATAGGACGGCTATATGGCAGAACAGGAACAAGGACAACGCAACGGCGCGCCAATGCGCGAGGATAGCGGCTTGTTTGACTGGCGCGACTATATTGACCTGCAGGTGCAAAACCCAGAGCGCGCCGAATTATTTGCCGCTACGCTGGATCAGCTGAGCCGTATTCCTGAGATGCAGGAGGTGATTCGCCAGACCGCGCAGCGCGATGAAAGCCTGTTTGCCGCCGCCGATGTTGAGATGCAGCGCCTGCAACGCGAAGGTGATAATTATTCGCTGGTGATGCGGCAATTCCTGAATGAATTTGAGGTGCTGGGTGTGTTTAACCCTGAGGTGCGCGCCGAGATCCACCCGGAGATGGTGCGCGTGATCGACTCCGCGCTGCAAACGCGTTTCGGCCGGTTAGAGTTTGTGTCCAGCTCGGTGTCGGAAGGGCACTATATGTATAACGTGCAGAGTATGGATAACGCGCTGTTTGAACGCGACCCCGAAGCCGCCATTGTGCAGGCATTGCCACAGCATCAGATCAATGTGAATAATTATGGTGTGCATTATGATGTGTATCGCGGTGAAGATGGCGATTACCATTATTTCAGCCTGCAACAGATTATTGCTGAAGAGCTGGTGCATGCCGCGCATCCCGATAATAATGTGATAACAGCCTTGCGCGAACAGGTGGACGCGGTGGATGCGGTGTATGATCGTATCTATGCCGATGACCCGCAAATGCTGGGTGACGAAGTGGCACGCACGGCGTATTTTAATCTGTCGAGCAGCATATATAGCGCGCGTTATGGCCCTATGAGAACACCCGATGAGCGGCTGGAACGCGCGGTGGAAGCGGTGAATGAAGGGCACGAGGACGAGCTGCCTGTGGATTTGCGCGGGGTGGCGGCGTTGTATCAGGTGCGGCTCGATGGTGAGCATCGTGATAATGCTATCAAAGACGCTATTTTGCAGCCTTATTATGATATGGAACCGCGTGGGCCGTACTGGGACACCGCGCCGGATAGCCCGCGGCCAGAAAGGCTGCAGGGCGATATGCCGGATGGGTATGACCGTGCACGTGAACGGCTGAATAATGTGGATCGCGACATGCTGGCCGCGACAGAAGGTGCTGTGCGCACGGGCGAAGCGTTCTGTGAAGGATTGCTGGACGTGCCGGAGGTGCAGGAGTCGATTGAATCGCGCGGCGGCCTGTTTGGGCTGGGACGTAATAACGCTGTCAATGAATGGCTGCGCGGCACAGGGGATGAGCAGCTGGCATTTGACACTGCGCCGTATCATGATGTGGGACTGACTTCGAGCGAAGCGGTGACGGATTTGACGCAGGCGGAATATAGCGCATTGGTGGAGCTGATACTGGAAGAAGCGCGCGAGGTAGATGGCCAGAGTGTGCCCGATTGCCGCGAGGTAGCCGAAGAGGTGGTGCGCGGCGGCCGTGAGTAATTATCTGCCGAAGTAATTATCTGATAATGATGGGTTTTAGTTGTACGGCTTAGGGGCTTAGACTTCGAAGTCGTATTTGTCTTTGAGGAAATCTTTGACCTCTTGCGAGGGTTCTTCGCCGTAACAGGAGGCAATCACCTTGCCGAAATCTTCCAGATCGATGGTACCGTCGCCCTCGATCGCCTGCATGAAGGCAGACTCGCGCGGGGGTTCAACCAGCACGAAGTAATAGGCCCAGCGACCGGTGGAGTCCTTCGCTTTGAGCTTATGTACGAGGTGACCTTTTTTGGCTATGATCTGGTCAACAAATGATTTTTTTTGTTCGGTCATACACTCACGCCATTGATTTCGATTAGATTACTGATACTACCGTAAAACTCAACCATTGATGCGCCTAATGGTGCGAGTGGCCCATATATGTGTAGTGGCCGTGGCGCGATTCACACATGCCATTATGGATGACACTGCCCGCCAGCACGGTGCGGCTGGGGATGCCTGTGTCGGGATGGTGGCGATGGTCGATCGGGGTGCCGTGCAGCGGATCGTGCTTCTGCTGGAAGCTGCGCACGGCCGGATGGTTGCGTAAAGCGCTCTTTAAGCTGTTGATACATAACGATTCGCCGCGTGATTGCGCTTGTTTGGCATGCATGTGCGCATGGTCGCGGATGGTGTCGATAAGGTGGAACATTTCTTCAGGACTGACGCGCAGCGCCAGATTGCCTGGCAGTATTTCGTCGAGAATCGCGTGGGCGGCGTGGTTGATCGCCTGATGATGCTCCATCGGGCCGAGTGAGTCCCATTGGCCGGAAAAACATTCATCCAGTGCGTATTGCAGGGTTTCATGCATGTCGCGCTTGCGATCAAGCAGCGCGCGCTGGCCATCGCGGCCAAAGGGGGAATGACTGTCATCATCCAGCCCGTGGCTGAGTTGACCCAGCTGATCGGCCGACACCGACTCGCCATTGCCTGATGAGGCGATGGCAGGTGCTACGATGGTATCTGTCTGTTTTGTGCTCATGGTATATATACTTTTTCAGCCTTACCACTATAGCAAGGGAATATGGCAGTTTTATGACGATTGGCGAAAATATTCACGCAGGGCACGAGTGATAAAGAAAAACAGGCAATTTCAGTGTGAGTGCCGCAACTGACTTTAGTGAGCGTGGCCCAGAGATTCGACACGCACGCGCTCGGTGTTGATGGTTTGTGCGTCGATGAGGGTGGTGGGGTCGGACTTGGCGGTTGCCACCAGATTACGCCAGTGTTTGCTGTCGGGCTGGAGGGCGGTGCGTAACTCATCAACGGCTAATTCGTCAGGCGCGACGACCTCGGCGGTGAGGAAATAAAGCCGACAGAGCGTATCCATATCGCATTTGCCGAAGCTTTCGGGATCGGTGATGTGCGGCATGATTTGTTGCTCGACAATGTCGTGCATGAGCTGAAGCCGCTCGGGCGAGGGCTGCGGAAACAGCACGCGCTCGGTGGTGGAGGGCTGCTGCCAGAATTGCTCGAAACGGCGCACACGCATGCCGAATTCGACCTGACGGCTGAGCTGACCTTCCATATTGACGCTGCCCTGCATGACAAGCGGGCTGAACAGTGCATGCATGGCCGAAGCATGTTCGCCCCAACGCTGTGGCAGTTGCTCGGGTGCGAAGAATTGCTCGGGCGTGAGCGAGTTGATGAGGGTGGGCAGGGTTTCGCCGTCGATCAGCCCGTCCTGCAACCAGTCGATGATGGTTTTTTCGAACAGGCTGGCCACCATGCCTTTGGTGGATGGCAGGTGATGGCGCACATTTTCGAGGTTGAGGATGTTGCGGCAGGTGTCGACCAGCGCGTCGTGCAGGCCTTTGAGGGCTGGGATTTCGGACAGTTCGCCTTCTTGCACGCGGCCTTGCGCGTCTTCATAGGCGAGGTGCAGGCCGCCAAGTAATATATGGACGGATTCGAGGATCTCGTCGGTGGTGACGGGGGTGTCGTCTTCCATGCCGGCGCGGGCGCGGATTTCGGCGGTGTCGATTTCCTGAATGGTGGGGTGAAGACCGCGCTCATTCACCTCGATGAGGTGCAAATGTGCGTTGGCTTCGTTCTTTTCAGCCAGCTCGCGTGCAATCTCGGCGCGCTCGAACATATCGTCTTCCAGCTCTTGCCAGATAGGGCCGGGCTTGCCTGTGATGGCGCTGTGATGGGTGATTTCACTGGCGAAGAGTTCGGGGTGTAGCGCGCAGCCCTCCGCCTCGATGATGAGGTCGCGGATCATGCGCATGATGAACAGGGTGGGCACGTCTTTGTATTTGTCGTCGACGTTGAAGACGACTTCGTCGATGGCGTGCTGCAACACTGGTTTGATCGGCTCGGGAATAGCGGGCCAGTCCTCATCGCCGCTATGTTGCTCGTGCACACCGAGCGCCAGCATGGCACGGCGGCCAACCTCGTCGCTGCGCGCCATGAGCGGGTGGCTTTGTATGTCAGTTGCGCCTTCAAGCGGCTCGTAGAGCGCTTTGATGAAGTCGATGCGGCGTGAGAAGAATTGCTCCATCATGCCGCCTGCGCCCAGTTCTTTGCGCCACTCGCTCTCCAGAGTGCTGATAGCGGCCTGCGGAATAACATATTGGTCGAAGCCAACGGCAAGCAGCTGGAAGATGTGTTCCAGCAGATCGACCTTGCTTTGGTAATTCAGATCGCGGTAGGCGGGCAGCTCCAATAGGCGATGCGATTGCTCGCAGACATATTGGTAGAAATTCGCCAGCTCGGGCACGTCTTTGAGCGGGGCAGGCTCGCGCGGTGCGTCGGCGTCTTTGGGTGAGAAAGTGACAGGGATGTCGCCCAGCGTGTCAAAAAATTCGGACAGCATGGTGGCATTGTCCACGTGGTGGAGCGCTTCGGTGCCGTCATCGGCGGGCGGTATCATGTCGGTAAGTGCCATGAGCTTGTTATAGCCGCGAAAACGCAAAAAAGTGTGACTGTTGTGTGAAGATTAGAGGGAAGTGCGATGTTGAGTGAACAGGGATTGCGGCGCGTGCGCGACCAGTTGGTGCGTGAAGAGCTGGCGGCGTTTATGGCGCGGTGCTTTGCCACGCTGAACCCCGGCGCACGCTTTATGCCGAACTGGCATATTGAGTTGATTGCCGAGTATTTGCAGGCGTGTGGCCGGGGCGAGCTGACACGGCTGATTATTAATATGCCGCCACGGAGTTTAAAGTCGCTGTGTGTGAGTGTGGCGTGGCCAGCCTTTTTGCTGGGGCATGCGCCAGAACGCCGTGTGATGGCGGCCAGCTATGCGCAAGGGCTGAGCAACCAGCACAGCAATGATTGCCGTCATGTGATGCAGAGTGAGTGGTATCGGCGATTGTTTCCCGACACGCGTTTATGCCGCGAGCAGAACGAGAAACATAAATTTGCGACCACCGCGCATGGGGTGCGGTTTGCCACCTCGGTGAGCGGCACGGCCACAGGCGAGGGCGGCGATGTGCTGATTGCCGATGATGCGATAAACCCGCTGCAGGCAATGAGTGCCGCCGGGCGCGAGGCGGTGAATGGCTGGTTTGACCATACATTCGCCACGCGGCTGAACGACAAGAAGCGCGGCGTGATTGTGGTGGTGATGCAGCGCTTGCATGCGGAGGATTTAAGCGGCTATTTGCTGGAAAAAGGCGGGTGGGAGCATCTGTGCCTGCCAGCGGTGGCGCCGGCGCGCAGCGTGTTGATGTGCGGGCGGGTGCGCAAAGTGCGCCGCAAAGGCGAGCTGCTGCATGCCAAACGCGAGAATGGTACAATGATTGAACGTGCCAAGCGCGAGCTGGGCAGTGCCCATTTTGCTGCGCAATATCAACAAGCGCCACTGACCACGCAAAGCAGCATGGTGCAGCTGGATTGGTTTACGCGGTTTTAGCGCGATGGCCCATTGTCGGGTGTGTGGGTGATGTTGATGGTGGGCGGTGCATCGGGGCTGGTGCATTCGTCGATGCGGATCGAGTCGAGTGCGGAGCCGATTTCTTCGACAATGTCACGCGGCGGTGCTTCGCCGGGTGCGGTCACGATGTCTTGTGCGGCCCATGCCTCGTAGGCCAATGCCTGACCGAAGGCGGGCAGACGGTCGATGCGTTCCTGACCTGCGCGGCCGGGGTCGAGCACCTCGGAGCCGACATAATAGCTGGTGTCGGGACGGTCGCATTCGCCAATGAGAACGCCTCGCTCTTCGGCGGTGTCTGCGATGTCCAGAAGCATTTGCGTGTCCCAGTAAGGGGCTTCGTATAGCTCGTCGAAATGTTCAGCGGTCTGTACGATGACACGGTAGTCTTCCGGGTGCAGCTCACCCCTGATCTGACCTGCCATGTCGCGAATATGACGGGCAAGGATCATGCCATCGACTTCTTCCATGCGGCCATCTTCATCGATTTTATCCATGTAGCGGCGGATATTTTGCTCCAGCTCGCGCGGGATCAGGCGCGGCGAATTGTCGAACGGGTTGAAGCGACTGCCGCCATTGGCGAAATCAAGCGCGGTTTCGAGGTGTTCGATGGCGCGGGGGCTAACCTCGCCCATTGCTTCGTTGTAACTTTCGCGTAGAGCGGTCATGTTTTCGTAATAGAGTGGGCTGGCGCCGCTTGGGCTGTCATAAGTATAGGCGCGGCTCGGAGGCTCCGGCAAAAAGTTCAGCGCGTTGGGCAGGTCAAATGCTGCGCGGAAACGCTCGACGGTGGTGTATTGCATTTCGTATTGTGCGCCGCTGGCCAGCCCCATGCGCTCGGCCTGTTCAGGCGAGAGGGGGATGCCCATCTCGTGCATCTCGTCCATGGCGTTGAGTAGTTCGTAATGACGGATTTCGATGGCCTGCATGTCGCCGACATAGTCGTTGCGGCGGCGCGTGGCATAGCCCGCATCGCGAATACCGGCGATGTAGTTTTTCCAGTCGCCTTCGCGCCCGTTGACATAGCCGAAGCGTTCCAGCGCTGGGCTGTAGCGCTCGTTTGTGAGAAAGTTGACATGCTCGGCCATGGATTCCTCGGGCGAGTTGTAATGCGCGAAACGGTCGCGAATGGTTTCCAGCCCGTTGCCGTAATCTTCCTGTGTGCGGTACATGCCGCTGCCAGCGGGGCCTTCGCCTTTGACGCCAAACAAATTGTTGCCGCCTTGTGCCAGCGCGCTTTTGCCCCAGCCGCTTTCGTGCGCGGCCTGCATGAGCATGGCACGGGCAGGAATGCCCACAGAGTCCTGTACTTCGAGTGCGAACGGATAGACTTCGAAAATGAATTGTAATTGTTCTTGGTATGTAGCCGGCATGAGCTGTGCTCCGTGTATTTTTTATTTAGCATACGCAATGAGCTTTAAGAAAGGGTTAAGCGCATGACAGGCGTGGTAACGCAAAGCTGGGATACGGCGATTAAAACGCAAAAAGGCAATGATGCCAGCGCGTGCGCGACCTTTGTGCAGGAGGGTGATGCGCATCGGTTGGTGGATATGTGGGTGGGGCGGCTGGAATATCCGGCATTGCGACGTAAAGTGTTGGCGCTGGCCGAGGAATGGCAACCCCATGCGGTGCTGATTGAGGATAAGGCGAGCGGGCAGAGCCTGATTCAGGATGTGCGGCGCGAGGCGAGCGTGCCCGTGGTGGCGATTTGCCCCAAAGGCGACAAGGTGACGCGGCTGGCGCAGGTGTGCCCGATGATTGAGGCGGGAAAAGTGGCGCTGCCGCGCTATGCTAGCTGGCTGAGTGCGTTTGAGCAGGAATTATGTGCATTTCCCAATGGCCGCCATGACGATCAGGTGGATGCGTTTAGCCAGTATTTGAACTGGGTGCGTGCGCGCCAATGGCAACAGGCGCGGCTGCGGCGGGTGTGATTGGGTGTTGTGCTGGCTGGTTTTGTGGATGTGTGCGGCTTAGCGTTGGACGCCGCGGGACGGAGCGTCGGGCAACAGGGTTTGCAGGGCGGTGTTGAGCTCTTGCGCCTGCGAGGCGAAGTCGTAAGCCAGTGACAGCATGGCATGGGCGCATTGATCGCCCGAGGCATGCGGTGGGTCGACCGGGCTGATGGTCTCGCCGTAATAGGTTTGTAGGTGGCGCTCCAGTCGTGTGTGTAGCCCGGTGATGGCGCTGGAAAGGTCAATACGCTGAGGGGCGATGGTTTCGCCGATTTCGCCAAGCAGGGTGCGGGCATTGATGCGGCCTGCCTCGGAATCGTGCGCGGCTTCGCTGTATTTCAGATCGGCAATGGCTTTGGCGTGATCGGCAATGCGCCCCATGGCTGCGATGGCGTCGGGTAGTAGGGTTTCGGCTTTGACGTCTTCTTCAAGCTGCACATTGGGCAAGGAAAAGGCATGTATTAATATAGGCGATATATTGCTGTTGCCGTATTCCATCTCGTGTTCGATTTTTTCTATCAACTCGGGGTAATCGCCCAGCTGCATATCACGCGCGACCACCAACAATTCTTCGCAGATTTCGAGGTCGTATTGCATGAGGGCGATGAACTGGTCGATGATATTGTCGCCTGCATAGTTGATTCTGCTATTTGCAGCGATGTGAACGTCGGTTAGCTCGGAGTCGTCACCTATGTCGCGCAGTAGGTTTTGCTGCAGCGGGGTGAGGGTGGCTATGCCGCGCTCATTGAGGGTGATGTGATGCGTAAAGTCGCCTTTGGAAGGCAATCCGGCATGGGCTGCCTGCAGAATTTTTTGTACCGTTTCGCTCGCCATATTCGTAGTCTTTTGTTGTTATAATAGGAGTGCAGTATAGCTGGGATGTATCCCACTTTGTGTGACGGTTGTGTGATAATTGTGGTGGGCTGTTAGAGGCGTGGATAGTCCGGTGCGGTTGGCTGAGAGTCGCCCTCCGTACCGTTGCCTGCCACCAAATTGACATGCGCTTCGTCGAAATAATCGAAGTTGCCAAGATTGCCCGGATTGAACAATGACACCAGCATTTGCAGGGTTTGCTGGCCATCGAGCGCGATGTCGGCCGGGGGAATGAAGGTGCCGCGCACATCGCCCGTGTCGGGGCCGGGTTTGCCTGCGTAGCCCGGCATGATGGTGCCGTCTTTGAGGCCGCGTCCATCGACCATGTAGCGTATGACGAAACCGCTGCCCGGCAAAAAGACCGGCAGGCCAAGTTTGCGCCCGGTGCCAATGGTGACCTGCGTGTTGGCGCTGCGATCGGGCAGAATGCACAGCACTTTTTTGAAGGTCTTTTGGGTTTGCACCATGTCTGCGTTGGGCCCTTGAATATGCTCGGTGAGGTAGTGGTCGTGATAATCCAGCCCGGTGATGGAGAACAGCACATCGCTGGCATCGCCCTCGGCGTGGATGGTGACACTGCGCGCCACGTCGATGGTGTTTTGCTTGAGGGTGATGAGGGTGTCGGCCTGCGGGGTGACTGGCTCGGCAAGGGCGGTGGGGTCTTCGGCCCATGGCTGGCCGAGATTGATCATGTAGACGCCCGATTGCACGGTGTTGGGCACGGTGACGCCGTATTTACGGTCGTGGTACAGCTCGCCGCCCGGCTCTTCGAACTGGATGTTGAGAATGGTGCCGGCGGGAATTTCCTGCTGGTTGAGCCATTGCATTTCAATTTTGGAGGAATGAAAAATGACGCGGACATCTTTGGGCGAACGGAAAAACTGCGCGTTGAAAGAAACGGTGTGGTTCATCGCCCCGTAATAGCGCCCCGGATTTTTGCCTTCGGGATAGTCGAATTGGATTGTGTCGTAGCGTTTGATGGGGTGTTCGAGCACTTTGTTGAGTACGGTGAATGACATGGCGCGCCTGTGTGTTTTTATGTGTGGTTGCTTAACTGTTTTTTAGCACTCTGGTGACAGAATGCAATGCTGTGCGTTGCTGCGTTGCGGCAATGTGGATAAAAATTGTCGAAAACCAATCTGTAAGGAAGGTTGAGGGGCGTTGTCACATAATTTTCACAATTGTGGTTGTGGTTTTGTGATAAAGTAAGCGTATAAATTGCCGAAAACTCAGGCAGCGAGTGTATGACAGAAAAAGACAACAACATACCAAACCCGCACGGCGAGCCCACCGACGCTGAGACGCAAGCTCAGGCGATGGAAGGCACTAATACGCCAAACGCCGAGGCTGCCGCAGGCAATGACATTTCTGCACAACCCCAAGAGGAAGATGGTTTAAGCCCGCGTGAGGGATATCACGGTGTGGGCGAGGCAACCGCCACTACGGCCAGCTTTTTTGGCTTTGGTGCGCTGGGGTTGATGGTAGGGCGTTTTATCGGGTTGTTCTCGATGAAAAGTACCGAGAAACAGATGAAGTTCATTTTCACCGGCGTCGAAAAAGGCGGCATGGGAATGAATGTGATTGGCTGGGCGATGGCCGCCGGCTTTGGTATTCTGGGCGCGTATGGTGCGTCGCGTCAGGCGCGCGCAGGCAGCGAACAGGTGCATGATTTGCAAGGCAATGTGAACGCGTTGGAAGCGCAGAATATGGCGTTGAAGGCGGAGTTGAAAAGCCAGCTGCGCGGTGAAGGCACGCTGAGCCATTTTAACGTGGCGTGGGAACGCAGCGGCAAAGAAGATGAAACGATAAGCGCAGATGAATTGCGCACTGCCATGAACGGCGTGATGAGCGGTAAAGCGCCCACAACGCTGGGACTGGACGAGAAGGAAGAAGAGAAAAAAGGCGCCGGCTGGAACGAGCCGAATGTGTGGGAAGGCCCAGGCCACGGCACGGACAACCCGCCACACGGTGAAGATGGCCCGAACCATGGGACGAAAACCCCGCGTGATGAGGCCGAGGAACAATTGGCAGCTGCGCTGGCAGACAAGCAGGAAGGCAAAGCCGCTGAGGCAACGCCCGCCGCTAAAGATGAAAGCCCAAGCACGGTGATTGACCCTGCCACTCTGCAACGCGACGGTGTGCAGCAGGAAGCAAGCGCTGAGCTGCGCGTGTAGTAGCGCCGTGGTGCGTGGATAAATGCCCCTTTTAATATAAATCAGTATAGCTGCATGTTTTTTTGCGATTTGCCCCTTCCGGCTGACGGTGGGCTGACGTAAAACGTAAATATAGGCTGCGCGATGTGCGCGCGATGGTGGGACACTGCCAGACGAAACCGCGCGGCGTAGCATAATTTCATAAGGTGAGGACGTAATCGTATGACTGGCACTTCGACGTGGCAGCGCATGTGGCCGTTTGCCCGTTTGACCAAAACGGCAAAGGCAGCACAGGCGCACAGCACCCCCCAAGCAACCGACACAAGCACCAAGCAACAGCCGCATTTTGCGGGCGTGCAGGCGTTTATGCATGCGCCGGGCAAGCCGGTGTGGATGCGCCGTGATTATGCACGTTTTGCCGATGAGGCCTATGGCCGCAATGTGGTGGCGCATCGTGCGATTGCCATGATTGCCAGCGGTGCGGCGAGTGTGGGGTGGCGGTTGTTTGCCCGCCCGCAGGCAGGACAGGCGGCGCCCGAACAGCTGGCGCGCCATGCGGTGCTGGATTTGCTGACACGACCGAACCCGTTTCAGGGCAAGGCGGCGCTGTGGGAAGCGGTTTATACGCACCGTCTGCTGAGCGGCAATGCCTATGTGCATGCGGTGGGCGCGCAGGGTGAAGCCCCGATGGAGCTGCACGCATTGCGACCTGACCGTGTGGCGGTGATTGCCGGACGCGACGGGCTGCCACAAGGCTATCGTTATAGTGCGGGTGAGCGTTACACGGATTATCCGTTGGATCGGGTGAGCGGGCAAAGCCGCGTGCTGCACCTGAAAAGTGTGCACCCGCTGGATGACTGGTATGGATTGTCGCCCGTGGAAGCGGCGGCGTATAGTATTGACCAGCATAATCAGGCGGGCGCGTGGAATCAGGCATTGCTGCAAAACGGTGCACGGCCAAGCGGCGCGCTGGTGGTGAAAGGTGCCGAGGGGCAGGGATATCTGAGCGAAGAGCAATATTATCGCATGAAGCAACAGGTGGATGAACAGTTTAGCGGCGCGGCGAATGCTGGCCGACCGTTGCTGCTGGAAGGCGGGTTGGAGTGGAAAGATATGAGTCTGAGCCCGCGCGATATGGATTTTATTGAAGCGAAACATTCCAGCGCGCGCGATATTGCGCTGGCCTTTGGAGTGCCACCGCAATTGCTGGGGATTCCGGGCGATAATACCTATAGTAATCTGGCCGAGGCGCGATTGGCGCTGTGGGAACAAACCGTGCTGCCACTGGTGCAACAAGTGACCGACGGATTGAATAATTGGTTGCTGCCAATGTTTGATGGAAACTTGTTTTTGCAGGCCGATCTGGACGCGGTAAGTGCGCTGGCACTGAAGCGAGAGCGGCTGTGGGAGCGGGTGAAGGGCGCTGACTTCCTGAGTGATGAAGAAAAGCGAAAAATGGTTGGATATTAAGGTTTTGGTAAGGGGTTGTTAGCGAATTGTTAAGGTCTGTTTGCTACTGTAAAGAGAGTAAGCAAACAAAAAAAGTGACGACAATCATGCAAGCAATTTCCCTCAAGGTGACCGAACATACCGACGATATCGAAGCACAGATTATTGACCCCTCATTTGACACCGCCGTGTTGGTGGTGGTGCGCGAGCGCAGCGATGCAGCTGTGAGCCGCTGGTGGGACGAAACCCTGACCCCAATGACCGATGGCCATGCACTGTTGAAAGTGGTGGAGCTGGCTGTGGAAGATAATAGCCAGTATAATGATGCGGGCCTGCTGGTGCAGGTGCATCCGCTGCTGGATCAGCTGTGCTATGGGGTGGAGCCGTCGAACGGTAAGATGCCGCAGGCGGTGCTGTTTAAGGATGGTGCGCCGGTCGCAAAATGGCTGGGTACAAAATCGCATGACGAGATTGCGCTGTTTTTGCATAGCCACGCCGGACTGGCCGTGGACGCACAAGATGACGCAGATGCGCCATCGCACGATACGCTGGCACATGCGGCCAAAGCGGAGTATGCTGCGTCGACAGATGCACGAATCTAATGTTTGAGAGATAGTAAATTATGGCAGGCGGTAGCGCACGCGGCCCATTGGAGGCCACCAATCTGAACACCGAAGCAGACTGGCAACGTGAAGTGCTGGATGCGTCGATGGACGGGCCTGTGGTGGTGATGGTGGGTGCGGGCAGTTGCCCGTATTGCCACGACACGCAGGATAACGCGATTGCACCGCTGGAAGCCGAAGGCTTTGCCGTGGGCGGGCAGGACGTGGATTTTGTGGTGATTGATATTCAGCAGATCGATATGGCGGCAGGGCAGCAAGCTGGCTATAGCCCGGCGGCTAAGGTGAATGAAATTGTCTATGAGCAGGAGCCGATGAGCCGTTCGGTGCCGCAGACTGTGGTGTATTATCAGGGTGAGCGGCTGGATGCGAAAGCCGTGGGCGCGATGAGTCAGGAAGCGCTGGCAGAATTTGTGCGTGATACGGCCGGACAGGACGTGGCGCGTAATCAGGCGCTGGGCGCTGTGCAGGGATGTAGCGGCGTGGGCACGGATGTGGAGCTAAGCGACGATGTGCAGCCAGCACCGCAAGCCGGTGTGCCGGATGCAAGCCCTGAAGTGACGACGTGTAACGCGCGTTAGACCAAGTGTGGGCGACGACAGTCTGCCCTTTTTTTCATTATATGTAGAATCTATTAGAATGCGCTGAAGGCGCTAGCCGCGCTCCTTTGGGTCGGTGCTGCGCTGACGGGTGCGAAATGCCCATGGGGCGGCGGTGACATCGCCACGCTCGATCGCATCGCGCACCTGATCGCGGCTGGGAATGGGCGGCGGCGGGGTGTGTTCATCCGTTTCGCTGAGTTGTGTGTCGGGCGCAGTATGAACCTGCCCGCGGGCGGCAAGCTCGGCCTGCATGTCGGCAGGCAGGGTGCATTGATTGAATTGCGCCTGAGTGAAGTCGGCCTCGCGCCAGTGGGTGCAATGGGTGAAATCAACATGGTTGAAACGTGCCCGTGTGAAATTAGCACCGTGCAAATTGACCTCGCGCAGGCTGCAACGTGTGAATTGTGCATGTTGGAAATGCGCGCTGGCGAAGCTGGCGCGGTCAAATAAAGCGCGGTAGAAACGGCTGTTCTCCCAGTTGCTGAGCGCGAAGTCGCTGCCTTCGAGATAGAGGTAATCGCCGAGTAGGTCGGGCGCTTGCGCACCAACAAACAGGCTGTCGCGCAGGTTGGCTTTTTTGAGGTAAAGCTGTGGCAGGCGCGCGCCGGTGAAATTGGAATCGCTCATGCCGAGATCGGCGTAGCCGCTGTGTGCTGGCAGGCTCTGGCCGCGCATGTCGCTATGTTGTAGCTGCGCCGGATGAAAGCTTTTATAGGTGCGTGGCTCGCCCGCATTGCGGTGGTGAAGCTCGGGCTGGTTGGTGAATAAATTGCCGCGATTGAGCAGCTCGACAGGGGGCTGAAGATGGCCGCGATCGTCGTGGAGGGCGGCCTGAAACACTGGCGCATTCCATGTGGCCGGCGCGATATGTGCCATGCGTGCGCGTAGCGCTGCTGGCGATGGTGGATCGGTTGGATCGGTCGGATCGTGAGCCATAATATAGTTTCCCGTGTGCGTAGCCAGATGTAGCAAAACTGACTGAATTGGCAAGTGAGGCCAGGGATTTATCACCGAATTGTCACAAAACAGAAGAGGATAGGGCGATGCTGAAAGAGCGGAAGGTGAGTAAGAGTATGTATCAGCAAAAGCAGCTGGATGTGCATTGGCAGCTGAAACAACTGGACGAAGACGGGCGGTTTGCCGGCTATGCCAGCGTGTTTGATGTGGTGGATAGCCAGCGCGATGTGATGGAAAAAGGCGCGTTTGCGAGTGCCGTGGCCAAAGGCGCCGAGCAGGTGAAATTGCTGTGGCAGCATAATATGGCCGAACCGGTGGGGGTGATTCGCCGCCTGTTTGAAGATGCGCGCGGCCTGTATGTGGAAGGGCAGCTGCTGATGGATGTGGCGCGGGCGCGCGAAGCCTATAGCCTGCTGAAAGAAGGCGTGGTGAAGGGGTTGAGCATTGGCTATTCGCCGACGCGTTACAGCTATGATCCCGATAGCGGCGTGCGCTATCTGAAAGCGGTGGAATTGTGGGAGGTGAGTCTGGTGACGTTTCCCGCCAATGAAGCGGCGCAGATTAGCGTGGTGAAAGGCCGAGATGCACAGCTAGCTTGCAGCCGCACGGAAGAGGCGGACTGGCAAAGCGAGCTGCAACGCGGCGCTGTGATGGAGCTGGCCACCGCACTGGATAAAGCGGTGATGCAATTGCGCGCGGGCTAATGATTAGCGCACACGCGCATGCATGCAATTAGGGAATGAGCAAATGATTGCTTAGCTGGCCTGTGCGAGCGATGCAATGGCAGCATTGCGCACGTTTTTGTGATCCTCGATGAGAGGGCGTGCCACCTGACGACCCGGCTGTGCGGGCAGTTTGGCTTGTTCCTGCTGCTGTGTTTTTAGCATATTTTCCAGCGCCATAGTGCGTAAGTATACACCGTTGGTGGCTTTGGACATATGCTCTTGCGCGCGGCGATGATGCTCCTCGGACACGGCGATGATGTCCTGAAACAGATGCAGCATCTGCTTGTCGCTCAGACCACGTGATTTAGGGTCCATTGCAGCGTCGAGCGCGGCGTTCATGATGGTGTCGTACCATTGTGTGTCCGTGGTGGGGAATGATACGCCGTGGAGATTGTAGAAAGCACGATTGACCAGATGGGTCACATGTTCCTTCAAATCGCGGAAGTCAGCGTCCGACAGATAGCGGAAACGCGGTGGGGGTAGATCCATTTGCACTTGCACCTCTTTAAGTCATACCGCTTTTGAGAAGCGGCTTGCTTGCTCGTAAGCGATGATTCTAACGGTTCGTTACGCACATGCAATAGGTTTGTCTGGGTATCTGCTGTGCGTTAACGAGCATGGGTATAACATTAACGATTTGTTAACACAATCGAAAAATTTATTAACAGGGTGCAACTGTTTTAACTAATTGCTTAACCATGGTTTTCCTATGGTTATCCCCAGAAAGTGCCATTTTCCTTTTTTTAACTCAAAAATTATGAGGTATCTATGTCGATGAATGAAATCACCGAACGTGTGAACGCGTTGGGGCAGGCGTGGGAGCAGTTTAAGCAGGTGAATGACGCCCGCCTGAACGAGATTGAGCGCAAGGGTAATGCCGACCCGCTTTATCAGGAGCATTTGCAAAAAATCACCCATGCGCTGGACCATCACAAACGCCGTATGGACACGCTGGAAGTGGCCGCAAACCGCCCTGCTGTTGGCGGTGTGACCGAGGCAAAACAGACGGCGTATGAGGGTGAGTATAAGCAGGCATTTTGCAGCTATTTGCGCAAAGGCATGGATGCTGGCCTGGAAGGGCTGCACACCAAAGCGCTGAGCGTGGGCGGTGGTAGCGGCGAAGATGGCGGCTATCTGGTGACACCGGCGATGAGCGAGCGTGTGGCGCAGATTATCAATGAAATTTCGCCCCTGCGCGAGCTGGCCAGTGTGACCACGATTTCGACCGATGCGTTGGATGTGGTGGAAGATAACGAGCTGCCTGCGGCGGCATGGGTGGGCGAGAGCGCAACACGTAGCGATACGACCACCGCCCAAATTGGCAAACATACGATCAGCACGTTTGAGATGTATGCCCAGCCGAAAGCAACGCAAAAGCTGATTGATGATGCGTCGATTGATATTGAGGCATGGCTGGCTGAACGTGTGGGCGAGAAATTTGCCGCACTGGAAGCTGCTGCTTTTGTGAGCGGCAATGGCACCAGCGCACCGAAGGGTATTTTGAGCTATGCGGCGGGCACAGCCAGCGGCGAGATTGAACAGATCGATTCGGGCACGAATGGTGTGGTGAGCGCTGACGGGCTTGTGAAGCTGTATTATGCGCTGAAGGATGAGTATGCGAAAAATGCCACCTTTGTGATGAACCGTGCGAGCATTCAGGCGGTGCGTCTGCTGAAAGAAAGCACGACGGATCAGTATTTGTGGCAGCCGGGTCTGGCAAGCGGCACACCTGATACGCTGATGGGTGTGCCTGTGCGCGCCGCAGCTGACATGCCGGTGCCAACAACCGGCAGCCTGTCGGTGGCGGTAGGTGACTTTAAGCGTGCGTATCAGATTGTGGACCGCACCGGCATTCGTGTGCTGCGCGATCCGTTCACCGATAAGCCGTTTGTGAAATTCTATACCACCAAGCGCGTGGGCGGCGAAGTGATCAACACCGAAGCCGTGAAACTGCTGAAACTGAGCGACGGTGCTTAAAAGCCTGGCAGTGACGTGATAGCCGATTAGCCACTTGGATGAACCGCGCAGACGGTGCGTTGTGCCGTTTGCGCGGATTTTTTGCCACAATCGGGGCGGAATCGCCATAAATGTGGGGTGAATGGCCGCGTGCCTGCGCGCTGGCTTGACGCGTGTTCAATGCTGAAGTACACTTATTTCGCATAAACTTAGCGGAGAGCTTGCGTGACAGAACTTTCACGTTCAGAAAAGATACTGGCAGAAAAGACCGTATGTGTGCTGCTGGTGCGTGGTGAAAGCCCCGACGGCGAACGTATTTTTGCCTATGTGGCGGTGCGTGCTGATAAGCTGGAAGAATTTATGAAAGCCCAACAGACTGGCACGTTCTATCCTGAGGATTATGGCGTGGTGGTAGAATCGGGCGTGGGCGATCCGAGTGCAGAAGTGCGCCAGAAAATGGAAACCGAATATGGCTTCAACCATGAAGGCATGGTGGATATTCCGGGTGTGGGGCAGGTGAATACGATTACGTCGGATCTGCTGAAGGAAGCTACCAAGGAAGAATAGTCTAAGCGGCTGTTTTTCAATAAATTTCACTCTATAATTTCATTGAACTGTCACACAATTTTGACAGACCTTTTGCTACACTGAAAATGCGAGATTTTATATGTACCGCATGAGGAGTTGAAGCAATGGGTCGTAAGACCAAATTAGTCGCAAAGAATATCACAGTTCGCGGAGCAGGCGAGCTGGCTGGTATTGGTCTGGCTTTTGGTAGCCTGGCGGTGGCTGATAATGTGCTGACTAAGCCGTATCATGTGGTGAAGCAGTCTTTCGCGCATCATATTGTGGAACCGAATATTGAGTTCTTTGATGGTGTGGCCGATGTGATGGGCGGCGCCGAAACCAAAGAGCAAGCGAAGGAACGTAAAGCCAAGCCGGTGGGCGAACGCGCCTATGATTATGCTGACAGTGTGCTGGATTTGAGCCTGATGTGGTCGGGTGGCTGGTTCGGGCAGAAATGGCTGCAGGAAGGCATGCATGCCACATGGGATACAGGCGTTAGCAAGAAGGTGAACCAGAATACGATGCTGGTGGACCGGGCGATTCAGATTGGTGGTGTGGCGGTAATGTCGAGCAGCATGATGCGCCCTGTTACTAACTCTCTACAGAATATGTTTTCTAAAGTGTTCTCGAAATTTATGGATGAGGACACCGCCAAGAAATATGCCACCTATGTGACCGTGGTGGAAGTGCCGAACACGGTAGCGTTTGGTATCTCGGCAGCCATGGGTGCTCATGCCTCGCTGAAACGCTAAAGCAGCGAACACTTTTCCAACTTTTGATTACTAACAAAGCAGGTGGCGTATGTGGGTGCGTATGCGTGCAACACGCACGGCCATGCTGCAGGGCAGATTGCGCCTGTTGCAGCGTGGGCGGTGCTATGACCTGCCGCGCCCGCTGGTGAATTATTGTGTGGCTGCCGGCCTTGCCGAGCGACCCGTTGAACCCCCATTAACAGAAGGATACGAGATGATGCAGCATTATCCGCCGCGCCGATTGGTGCGCCTGAGCCCGCCTGCCAGCGAACCGCTGAGCGTGGAGGAAACCAAATTGTTTTTGCGCGTGGACGGCACCGGCGAAGATGCCGTGATTGCGCGCATGATTGCCGCTGCACGCGAGGCGGCTGAAGCGTATTTGCGCGTGGCGCTTGTGAGCCAGCATTGGCAATTGGCGTTTGATGGGTATGCGCCTGTATGCGTCGCACTGCCTTATAGCCCGGTGCAGCGCGTGAGTGCGGTGCGTGTGTTGGATGCGGCAGGGCAGGCAAGCACGGTGGATGCGGCGGCGTATCATGTGAATGCGGCCAATACGCAGCTGGTGTTTGACCAGCAGGTGAGCGGGCACCGTGTGGAGATTGATTATGTGGCCGGTTATGGCGATGCGGCGGCAGATGTGCCAGCCGCCATACGGCAAGGGCTGTTGCACCATGTGGCAGCAATGTTTGAAGAGCGCGAGGCGGCAGCAGATCTGCCACGCGCGGCTGAGCGGTTATATGTGCCGTATCGCGAGGTGCGGGTATGAGCCGCCGCAATTATAGCAATGGCGACGGGCGTGCATTAGCCAGCCGCCTGCGCCGCCGCGTGCGGATTGAAACGCCCGTGGAAGTGAGCGATGGTATGGGCGGCACGGTGCGCAACTGGCAATTGCTGGCCGAGGCATGGGCCGAAATTAGCCCGCTGCGTGGGCGCGAAGCATTGGCACAGTTTCAGCTGGAATCGCAGATTAGCCACCGCATTGTGCTGCGTTGGCGCGCGAATCTGGATGCGAGTATGCGCGTGGTGCATGGCGGGCGGGTGTTTAACATTCGAGCGGTGTTGAACGTGGATGAAGCCGACCGCGTGCTGGAAGTGCTGGCCGATGAAGGAGGTGCGGTATGAGCGGGTTGAGTGTGCTGGAGGTGCAAAAGGCGATTTATGCAGAGCTGAATGGTGATGTAAGTTTGGGCGCGCTGGTGAGCGGTGTGTTTGACCGTGTGCGTGAGGGCACGCAATATCCGTATGTGGTGCTGGGCGAAGCCGAGGCGCAACACTGGCAAACGGTGAGCCATAGCGGGCAGGAAGTGAGCGCGCTGGTGCATGTGTTTAGCCGCGAAGGCGGGCGCAAGGAATGTATGGAGATTATGGAACAGGTCTATGCGCTGCTGCACGAGGCCGAACTGGTGCTGGAAGGGCATAGCCTGATTTTTATGCGGTTTGATGGCTCGGATTTGGAGCTGGAACGCGACGGGCTGACCTATCACGGACGGATGCAGTTTCGGCTGCTGGTGCAGGCAGAAAGCTGAGGAGAAATGCGATGAGTGTGCAAGACGGACGAAAGCTGCAATTGCAGGTGGGCGATGGCAACGCGCCTGTGGAGAGCTTTAGCACGATTGGCAGTTTGCAGGTGAGCGCGCTGGATGTGCGCCTGGATGCGGCCGATGCCAGCCATGCCGGCAGTGGCCCGTGGCGCAAGCTGCATGCGGTGGGCGGCCAACGCCATGTGCGGGTGGAAGGCGAAG
>MDTG01128066.1_pt1 | contig 29372 bp, 29 predicted proteins | sample 811421 | NCBI WGS metagenome assembly MDTG01 (sample SAMN05326645, study PRJNA326480) | marine metagenome | isolation source: seawater | place: Pacific Ocean: South East | collected 2011 | reverse complement strand
CTAATATATTTCAACATTGATAAAATCCTTCGGGTAATCTTTTCGGTCTTTCATATCGGCACTTCCTATTAAGTAAGAATAAGTTTATCCCATTCGAATACGCAGGATAATGATCTCGTAATGCAGGCAAGCAAAGTATTTTTTTTAGGCTGCTTTTATCAACTTCCAGAATGATTATTTTGCTTTTCAATAGAGAATCTCCTGCACCTTGAATTACTTTCTCTTCAAAACCTTCTACATCGATTGAAACGAGTTCTGGTGAACCGAATTTAGGAAAACGCTTAAGTAAATCAACAAGCGATGTTGACTTAACTGCGTAGCTATTGCTTGTTTTATTTGGAGAAACCATGGATAAAACATTTTCGTATCCATCTTCTTTTAAAAACATAATACTTTCATCATTGGAAATTGCTATCTGGATACATTTCGTTTGGAAATTGAAAAGATGATTCAACTTGAGTTTTAAATAACAAGATCGAGAAGGTTCTAGGCAAATGCCTCTTGCTCCTCGCCTTGCGAATTTATACGTGTTTGAGAACAGAACTCCATCATTAGCACCGATGTCAATATAAGAGAGAATCCGCTTTGAACCGATAATGCTTTCAACTAATTTGTCTTCACCATGTTGTGAATAAGTTTCTTTTTTCCTTAGCCAGTTCCTTAGTAAAACTCCAAAATAGTATTTTAAATACTTTATTTTTTTGAGCATTTTCTACTTCAGCTTACGGACCAATTTCATAGTCAAAACTTCTTTTTTTAATAAGGTACGATTTGATAAATTATAGTGTACATATTGATATGGCTCAAATGTGTATGGATGCTTGGCACTCATTAGGACTTTTCCCTCTGGCGTGGGTTTATATCCCTCAATTGGAGGTACTAGCACTTGGCAATTTATTAATGTATAATTCACATCTGAATAATTCGATTCTAGTTTTTTGATGTTTGGACCAACTAAAGAACTCAGCTCAGATGCAGTGCCAAAATTAGAAAAGGCCTCATTCTTGAATTGAGATGGGAAAACTAAATCGAAGCATTGCTTGTAATTATAAAAGAACTGACAAATTAAAATTACTGAACAAGGAACTAACGCGATGAATAAATTACGATTTGATTTCGTTTGAGAAAGAATTCGTGACAAGGGATATGAACAAGCTAGGCAAAGAAAAGGAACAATTTGTTTGATTGTTCTTCCATAGAGAACTGAGCTTTGCACAAGATCCGAAAATAAGAAAAATAATCCCATTATGAAAATTACGCAATAGGGCCCAGTAGAAGCGTGATTCAAGGGAACATGAGGTATACCCCTAAGATGCTTGAAGGCGATGATCGATCCTCCTAGATACAACCAAAAGATTAATCTTTCAGTGCTCCAAAGATAGGAGAAAAATACTTTCCAACCTATGCCGAAGTCTCCGTTTTGATTGTCCATGGTTCCATCTAACCATTCGAGCATTCCACTTAAAAAATTTTCACCACAGAATGCTGAAGCCGCATGTAATAAAAGGAGTGGGGAAATTCCAGCAAGGGCACAACTAATAGCAACATTGGCTCGTTTCTTCCAATCATTTGGAGTTCGGAGAATTAAAATAGTCCAGATTAACGCTGAAAGAATCCAGTATCCGTTGTATGTTAAAGTTGCTAATCCCCCAAAAAAACCACAGATCATATTGTTCACTAAGGATAGGTTTCCCCTAGATCCAAAATACATACCTATCAAAGCCAGTGATATTGAGCTATCATAGGGAAGCAGGTGACGAGAGAAATAAAAGTTCGTAGTACTTATAAAAAGCAAGATAGACGCTGTTAGTGCTTGAAGCTTTGATCCGCCCAACTGTCGCGTAATTAGATAAAGTAATAAAATATTTGCTGTAGAGGCAAAGGAAAGAATAAAAGCTGCAGATTCTATAGCTACACTTGTTTGCGTGAGCAAATGAGCGGAAGCATTAGAATTAACAAAACAAAGAACATAAAGGTAACGAATTCCTTCTGCAAAAGCAGCCAAGAATATAAATAAAGTGTGAGCAAAACTAGTTGAAATTCTCTTTAGTATGGAATGCCAATCCCCGTCGGAAAAATGAGCCAATAAATAATGACCATTCACAAAACGAGCTTCATCAACAAAAAAATATTGCCCTCCCTTTAGGCAAAGCCAAAACCTCAAAAGAATGGATATTACCAGCGTGAAGATAAGCAAAAACTCAGCTTTTAAGATGATGGATGTAAATTTCAATTAAACTCTATTTTATAATAATTTGTACGCTCAGAAAGATTTGAAACGAAAGTTTTCTTGGAATTCTTTTTTGAGATCACCGTATAACATATTTGCTCCTCTAAAACTGAGGTGGTCGTCGTCAATATAGAGCACTTCATTATCTTGAATTACTAGCACTTTATTATCTTCATTTAAGAAAAGCTCAGAAGTCTTTAAAACAGAGCAAGATTCAAATTCTTTGCTTAATTCTTCAATTACTTGGTTTCCTTTTTGCCAATTTTCAGATTCCCCCATGGATATATATACGTTTTCTGATTGAGTGGGGTGATGCCCTAAATAGCTTAAGTACTGGGGAGCATTTCGATCTCCAAAAAACAATATTGGGGGCTGTTCAATCAACAAGGTACTACCTCCATTTTTTTCAATAAATTGAATCGTTTTACGGATATCATTAATTCTGTAATGGTAGTAGGACCAATTTGCGGCCAAAACCACAAGTGTTTTGTTTTCTATGATAGCTTGTACCCGAAATTTGTCATAAAGATAGTCAATTGAGTCGTCCGCTTTTTCAATTGAAAAATCCTTAATGAATGGGAAACGGCTGTCCATGCCGTAAAATGCGGTAACCAAATTAAGTTCTTTTGTTACTTCATCAATGACGGACGACCACATAAGAGCATGTGAATTCCCCATTACTAGAACTTTTGGTTTTTCTGGAGAATTCACATTTCTCACTCCGCCATTCTCTAGACTTAAATCGTTTTTTCCCGACTTGTGTAGGACTTCGATTCCATACATTTTACGTTTCAATTCTGCTCCCCATTTAATTTCATGATCGGTTGGAGTAACATCGTAAAGTGGACCGTTCCAAGTAGTGGTTGAAAAGGAGGAGATGTCATAAAACCCTCTATTGAATTTGAGATAAACGGATCCGGTTAAGCATAATATAAACCCGACTAGAATGTAACTTAATGCCTTTGGGTTTTTTCTACCCGGCTTTTCAATAAAATGATAGGAAATCAAGGAAATAAATATCAAAACTAGAAACCACCAATTTGACCATTTACCCTTGAACATATCAGAATAAAAAAGAACCGGCCAATGCCATAAATACAGAGAGTAAGAAATTTTACCTACAAAGGTACACATACCATTTGATAAAATCTTAGCTGGTCCCAACTTTTTATTTTGAGCAAATACAATATAGAGAGCCGAACCAAGTGTCGGTAACATCATGCTTGAGCCAATTCCCTCTCTACCATCTAAAAAAAAGAGAGAGGATATGATAAGTAGAAAACCCATCCACTCACCAGCAAATCCGAGTCTGGGCCCCACCTTAACTGTATCTTTGAAATAATTACCGTAAATTGCAATGGTACATCCAATTGAAAGTTCCCAAAACCTTGCTGGAAGAAGATAGAAGCATGCTTGAGGCTTCATGGGAGCGAACAAACAAAATAATATATATCCCAATAAAGTGGTAGAGACGCAAAAAATGCCGAAAAAGCGTGGGGCTTTATTTAGGAATAAGAGCGAAATTAAAGGGAAGAAAAAATAAAATTGTTCTTCAAGTGAGAGAGACCAAGTATGTAAAAACCAAGAATCTTCTGGTTGAGCACCCCAATAATCCCTAGTTAGGATCCAGAAATGAATGTTGGCAAATGAGAGTAGCGATGAAATAGCCTGTTTTCCCATCAGATCCAATTCGTTCCTGAAAAACATATGGTAGGCTACAAACAATGAAGTTCCAACCATGACAATGAGTGCGGGTAATATTCTTCTTATTCGTCTAAGCCAAAAATTCCTCAAGCTAAATTTACCCAATTTATGTTCTTTTAGTATTATTGAAGTAATAAGAAAGCCAGAGATAACAAAAAAAACATCGACTCCAACAAAACCGCCAGGAAGAGATTCGGGAGAAAAGTGAAAAAATATGACAGCCAAGACCGCAAAGGCTCGAAGCCCGTCAATTTCTGGTCTGTAAGTAAGTTTGGACTGCCTGTCTATGATGTTTATCTGATTGGCAATGACTGAATATTTTCGCCTGAATTGAGATTGATTTTAGGCGAGTTACCGTAGAATGCGGCCCATGAGGAAAAAGAACTCGGCGGCCCGAGGATGAGGTCACAAGTGGACAGGGCGTGAAGATCGAACGCAAGGGATCTTGAACCAATATGAATGAAAATGGGTAGTTCCGAAAACAGCTTTTTAGGAGGAGTTTCATCAGAACAAAGCAAAAAGGCTGGTTTTTTGCCCATTTCTTCTAACAGTATCTGCGTTTGCAAAATCCATTCGATATATTTTGACCAAGAATGGAAGTGTTCTCCACCCAACCAAGAAGCATAGTCTCCACGACGAGCATGGACACCAACAAGGAAATCATGATTGGGGAAAGATTCTTTTAATTTGTCTACCCCTTCGATAATGGAAAGATTCGGCTCTAGTAAATTGAAAACTTTGTTTTTGTGCTTTTCCAATAAGGATGGGCATTGAATATCCCAAGCTCGAATAACAATAGTACAAAAAAAATTATTATTTAACGAATTCTCAAGTTCTAATTCGGTTAGGCATTCCTGTTCTTTTTTATGAATTAGAATAATAAAAGAATTTAATTTTTGAATATAACGATCACTTAGGGCAAGCCTGTTAAGAAATCTATGGATAGCTGGTATCCTAAGAAGAAATTTCAGTAAAAGAGAATTTTCTAGATAACGATCGGAGGGATTATTGCTCGTTCCCTTGAAGTAATTTGCGTAGGGGCTGAAACTTAAGTTGATAAGGTTAATGTTTTTTTCGATGCACCAGGCTAGGATATTTGCGTGAGTATGCAAACGGTTGCCGAGTTGCCCATATTCTTTTTTTAAGATTATGGTAGTCATACAATTTTTTTGTATCTCAGATTGCAAATGTCTCGACGGTGTGCTCTGTAACTATCGAACCCAGAGATGCATGCTACAGCGATGACAACATTGAGTTCATGATAAACTCTTGCCTCCATCAAGTTGGCATATAATGAACAAGGTAATAAATAAATAGGGACCAGAATAAGGAGCTTTTTGTGTGATGATGGAATAAATCGCCAAAAAAATGGAATACAGATCCATATTCCAAGGAAAAGGGAAAAAAAACTTCGTGGATTTGAAAAAAATTTACTGGTGTCCAGAAAAGGCCAAGAAACCAGACCAGACCATGCATCCTTTATAAAATCCAACATCGAAAAAGTCTTTTCATAAAATGATCCTTCATTTGACTGGAACAATAGCTGGATCACTTGGGTTATAGATAACCAAAGAATCAATTGAAAAGTTAAATGTTTTAACAGAACTTGGTTATGGGAGAGATTTAAAAAGATGGAGTCGAATCTAGCAGATTCGGGTTTTTTCCACAAAACTAGCATTGAAGAGATCGTTATGAAACAGGTTGATTCTCTATTTAATGTGCCTACGATAAAAATCAGGTAAAATAAAAAATATTTTTGTTTAAGAAAAAATACGCATCCCCAACAATAAAAACTTAATGTTGGGATGTCATAAGCATGATAGATTGAGTTTAATGCTATATAATTCCACACTACTGGAACAAAGATAAATAGAGAAACGAAGTTTGAGACTTTCGATTTCCAAGTAGTTTTCAACAATTGAAGAAATCCAAATATTAAAGCTAGGGAGGAAAAAAAAGTAAGTGTTTTTAAGGAATGATCGAAAGAAAAACCGGTAAGTTTTGCCATTGAGTTGGCTGCAACAGGTATTAGAAACCTTTTCTGAAAAACTTTTGCGGCAGAAAAGTCTGCTATTTTATCAGACTGAGCAGGCGGATAGTATTCATGTGTAAAGAGAAAGTAGTATTTTGTAAATACTGCAGATGTAACCATTGCAGTGAAAAAAAAGAGCAGGTGGATCCAGTATCTATCTGGAGTAGTTTTGGCTAAAATTTTAGTCCTTTCATTTTTTAGTATTACTTAGGCGGAATGCTCATGGTCCATGCATCATCATCCAGATAAAACCAAAAAGAATTTTTTCTTGGCCAAACTTTGACCTGATAATCATTATCCACCTCCCATTTTTCAATTTCACTAGACCAGTCCGGCCAATCTCTGGAGTAATAAGTTGAATCGTATTTAAAATATTCGAATGTACTAATGCAAAAAAAGATTAAAATAAGAAACTGGAATAATTTGCTTTTAGAATTTTTGAGGCTGAGGAATGCAATGAATATAAGAATTACACCTGGTAAAAAGGCATTTCTAGGTATTAGGTTATTTGGCGAACCGACTGAAAGATAGAGAAAAGCAAAAGTTACAAAAAAACAAAATATCGATGATTGGATTATCGGGTCCGAATGTTTTTTGAATCGAAATATTAACCATACAATAAAAAGTATACAAAAAAGTAAAAGCCAATAAACAGAAGTTAATTCTAAACTCGATATCTTAGAGATTCCTCGGACAATCAATAACGAAAAGTTTAATCCATTATCTCCAAAAAATGTTTTAATAATGACATCATTAATTAAGATACTTGGAAATTCATGGATATTGTAACTTTCAAATCTAGTTTTTCCAAGTCCTTCTTCACGGGTCATGAAAATAATAGAAATAAAAAATTGTAATAAACAACAAATTCCAAAGGTAAAAAGGACAGAATTTGGGATCTTAAACTTAAATTTCAGCTTCGTGTACAATAAAAATGGGTAAAGAAAGCAACTTATCGGACTACTCAAGGCACCAATACATAGTAAAATTGTATAAGCCCAAATTTTAAACTTGGTAATGGAATCTAAAAGATCGATACATATAATGAATGCAAGTACACCAAAATGATAATGTGAGCATGTAGAATTTAACCATATTTCACCGGTTCCAATTGGTATTAAGATGATTGCACTGGAAAGTAGAAATCTTTGCCCCAATGATCCCCATTGATTATTTTTACTACATAGTATTATGACATGAGGAGTCACTTGAATACACAAAGCTGCCACCGTTGTTATAAGTGCGGTCAACTTCAATGGAAATAAATTTGCAAAAATAATGACCAAATTCCTATTTAAACAAAAATAACCTTCATGGGTTGGAATAAAAAACAACATCTCTAATTTGCTGCAATTAAAAGAAGATTTTAGATGTATAGTTGCTTCCTCAGCCCACATCCTTGGTTTAATTAGTAAATCTATTTTCCTAAATATGATTAATATTATTGGAAATATTAGATAGAGTATTTTTTTCAAAGTCGACGGTTAGAAAAAAAAGAATTACTTAACACAAAATTTTACCAAAATTAAATACGATGAACTGCTTAAATTTAAGATTAACTGAAAATTCCGACTTAAGATTAAACTAAATTTACTTCATCCCTGTATTAAATAAGTCAGAACAGTTTTAAAAATTTCAAAACAACCTTACTGATAAAAAATTATGATTATTTACTTCTTTGATAATCGCCTCGACTGAAAAACTTTTCTAACCATAAGTACGCAATAATAAAAAAATAGCGCGAGCCCATTTCTTTTAATTTTAGTTTTGCCACTCCCCTTGATCGGTTTTTCCAAGAAATGGGTATGACTTTCCAGGAATATCCCCTGATAATCGCCTTGAGGGGGATTTCTACGGTCAGATTGAAGTGAGGTGAAATGAATGGTTTGCAACCTTCAATCACTTCTTTCCGATACATTTTAAAGGCATTCGTAACATCATTACAATTTATTTGGAAAGCATATCTGATCAAGGTGTTTACAATTCGGTTCATAATTAGCTTTATTTTGGGATAATCCGATATCTTACTGCCATTTATAAATCGGCTTCCAAAAACGCATTCGCTTCCATCTTTTAAGCTTTCCCAATATTTGAGGAGATCTTTAGGCGAATCAGACTGGTCTGCCATCATGATGGCAACGGCGTCACCCGAAAATTCTTTTAAGCCCAATCGGACTGCACGCCCAAAACCGTTTGGACCAGAATTACGAATTCCACATACAAATGGAAACTGTTTTATGATTTTCTCAATGATGCTTGGAGATTCGTCTACACTACCGTCATCGATGATTAAAATTTCATAGTTCAAATTATGAAGATTTAATTCTTTGTCTATTTCTTTTACGCATTCAAAAAGATTTTCGGCTTCATCTCTAGCTGGAATTATAATAGAAAGTTTATCCATTTTTTGGGGAATCTGGATCAAGGAAAATCTTTAAAACAATAACGTTTGCTTCATTCTTTGCAGAAATTTCTGAAGATGATAAAGTCTGAGGAAAGTTTTCTTTTAACGCAGTTCTAAATTCAGGATTAAGATTAAGTGAAGCAGAATATGCACAGTAAACAATTAATGGTTGGGATGTTCTGAATGCTTTTGTTTTTTTCAGATTGTCTCCTGAGAAATGCAAACCCAGCGTTCTTAGTCGAGTCCTCAAGTACAGATCACCAAGATCGCCAGATGGCAAAAAAAGCAGGACATCAGATTCATTTCTTGAATCTTTTTCAATAATTTGAATTGCATTTGAAAAATCTCTGGCAGCAAATCCTCTATCCTTTTCTGTTGATGAGGCACGAAATTTATTTTCTTCGAATGGCAAACGCAATATTCTTTCTGCTTGCAAAGAAATTGGAAGAGCAAAGCAAATTCCGGATAATAATATGACAGTCAAGTTCTTAGTATTTCGACTTTGAAACATAGCAAAGCCTACTGGAAGAGTTAATAAAAGAGCGTATTCAAGGGTATGGGAACTGTAGAGTGAATAATTGAATCCATGCAGATAAGAAACAGCGGATAGACCGAGAAATGGAATTGTTAGAAACATACATGAAACTAATTTAAATTCATGGGTCATTTCATTTTTTAATCTCCATAAATTAAAAGAAAGCAAAAAGGTAAAAAACATTCCTACTGTTCCACAAATTAATGCATGTGGATTTACTTTCTTTTCCTTCATCCATTTCTGGATAAAAAAAAATTGGTTGCTAAGATCCCTAACCCCATGAGCAAGTATATTACTTGGTAGTGCGTAACCAGGTGCTCCCAATGTACTCCAACCAAGCATAAAGCCCTTGGTGCTCTCAACAAAATAATCTCCCCAAAGTGAAGACTGTTTATTGTAATCTATTTTTCTGTACATCTTATCTGCTGATTGACCTCGGAGTCTTTCGTTGAGGTCTTCAAGAACCTTGTAAGGAGTCAAAACAATCAGAAAAAAAGTAAGACATAAAAATAGTTTAAGAAAAAAATTGGAATTTTTCTTCATTGAATAAAATAAAAAAAATAAAGGGATAAAAAATATAGTTAGAGCTGCTATCATACCGGATAACTTGGCTACACAAAAACAACCCAAACAAACTGAGAAACCAAGCAGATTAAAAATCAGTAATATGAGAGGAGGATCTCTTTTATTGATTTCACAACTGATATTCATTCCCCAAATAATCATCCAAGGTACTAGGCAATAAAGAGCACAGTTCATTGTGCTAAAAAAGGCAATTGAGGAACCAACACCCAATCCAAGAAGCAATGCAAGCAAATGAAGAGAATTATCACAAAGGCCAAATCTTCTCGACAATCTTAACCAACCGAAACCTCCTGCAGTAAATAAAAGGAATAGAGATAGTTTTAAAGAATCTCCAATTGATAGACCTATTATTAATCCTGGTAATGCAACCCAACTTGCGCCGGGAGGACGCGGACTCCAACTTGAGAGATCTTGACTTAGATCAAGCTGGTTCGGGAAAGAACAATAATTGGCAAATGATGATTTTCCTTGGAAATACTGAAGTGAAGACAATACTTGGCCGGTAACATCTTCACCAACAATAACACCAGTTTCTAGCCGAATTAGTGATGTTGTGATTGCTAAAATAAGAAAAAGAAGAAATGGATTAGGCATTCTCAAGTGCTCAAATTTTCTCAAAATAAAATTACACAAGTGGGGGATTACAATTTTGATCCAGAATAAGCATACTAGAGCCGTGCAAATTAGAAATATAAGTTTCTTGGACGAATAGAGCTCAAGCCATTGAGGATCCTTACTTCTAAGCAAGCCATTTTGGATACCATAAAGGCAGAGCCACCAACAAGGTAAGGTGCAATAAAATTTGACAAGAATTTTCTTTTTAATAGGTCCGCAAAGATATTTTTTCACGAGAAAGTTTACCGAAAGAAAATTCCATATTTAAAAATAACATAAATTGCTCGGAAGGCATCCTTTAACCCGATTTTCTTTCCTTCTTCATAGGTTCTACCAGCGTAAGAAATCCCAACTTCATAGATTCTAATCTGTGGAATACGTGCTATTTTTGCAGTAATTTCTGGTTCTATACCAAATCTGGTCTCACAAAGCTTAATCTGTTCAAGCTTATCTTTTCGAAAAACTTTAAATCCAGTTTCCATATCCGTAAGATTTAAATTAGTAAACATATTTGAGCACAGAGTGAGCATTCCATTGGCAATTCTATGCCAAAAATATAATACTCTAGTAGGATTGTGAGACCGAAAACGTGAACCATATACGACATCAGCTTTTCCATCTAAAATAGGCTTTAACAACTTGGGGTAATCTGACGGATCGTATTCAAGGTCAGCATCTTGAATTATAACTATTTCTCCGTTAGCCATACTGAACCCAGTATGTAATGCTGCTCCTTTACCCAGATTTTTCGAATGCTTTTTCGGGTAGATTGAAGAATTTTGATCCGATATTTTAAGAAGTGATTCCCAAGTCCCATCCGTCGAGCAGTCATCAATTACAATGACCTCAATTTTGAGGTCTAAACTGTTCGCGTTTAAGACCTTATTAATTACTTGCTCAATCGTAGACTCCTCATTGAAAGCAGGAATAATTACACTTAATTTTTTAAATTTTAACAAATTCGTATTGTTTTGCCCTTGGCATGAATAGATTCCTGAGCAGCTTTAAGTGCTCTAACTTGTTTAGCACCAAAAACTCCCGAAGACCGATTTTTTTTGTTTTTTGTAATGACGCCATGAAAATGTTTCAATTCTTCAAGTAATGGCTCATTCAGAATAGTTGCCGGGAGAGTTATATCACCACGATTATAGGAAAGAAGATGGGTTGCAAAAGAATCCGAGTAGTGGTTCTGATCAATGCCAATGGATGAATCAAAAATTGTTATTGGATTTTCTAAATTTAAATCATCCCAAATAATCATTTTATTTGATCCGATGACCGTTATTTGCCGAACTTTTCTTGGGTTGAACCAGCTAGCGTGGGCGTGACAAATGACATCACCGGAATATTTAAAAGATGTATAGGTTGTATCTTCAATATTAGAGTCAAGCTTGCACGATCCTATACAACTAACTTCTTCCGGATTGGAGTCGAGTAAGAAGTCGAAGATTGAAAGGTCATGAGATGTCAAATCCCACATTGCGTTAATGTCTTCCCGAACGGGTCCCAAATTAGTTCGGTGCGCTTCAATATGAAGAATCTCACCAACTTTTCCAGAGTCGATAATTTGCTTAAGTGCTAGAATACTTGCATTAAATAAAAATACATGTCCGACCATGATATGAATGTTTTTATCATTTGCTAACTTGCAGAGCGAATCACACCTTTGCGGGTCATCGCCAAAAGGTTTTTCAACAAAAACATGCTTGTTATTAGTGAGGGCCATTTCCACTAGATCCAAATGAGATTTAACTGGAGTACAAATGGCAACAGCGTCGATAGCTGGATTTCTTATGACCTCCTCCGGGTCGGTGGAGGTTAGAATGCTAGGAAATTTACTTTTCAGAATGTCAAGGCATTCAGTGTTTAAATCAGCAACAAATTCTACGCTAACGCCATCGATTCTATGAAGTGCACCCAAAACATTCGGACCCCACCGACCCACTCCAATGATAGCGACTCTTAAAGGTGAACCTTTGAGAATTGCACTCATGAATTGAATGATAAAAACAATAAAATTATCCTAAAAATAACCATTAAACTTACCAGTTTTATTGAATTTACAATCATAATATTAAAAAGTCTTTTATGTTATCTACATACTATTAGCAGTACTAAAGATATTTTAATGAGTAGTGACCAGTATTCAATAACCCTTTATTCTTTTGAGAAGGTTAAAATGTGCGATGATATCCAGATCGATATTATATTCATGATCGATTGAATAAATGTCTATACTTTAAGTAGATTGATGAAGATCAATCATTTGCTCTCTTTAACTCCAAATGCCGTGTGAAAACCTGTGTTCTGCGAGTAAAAATAGCATATTTCCAGTCTCGGTATTGATTTCACAAACTGAAAGCAGTCCTCCGAGTCTTCCACTTCGCTAAGTGACCTAACAAGTCCGGTTCTTTTGAGCCATTGCAAAATTGGTATATTGCAGAGCTTAGCGGCAACTTCGGTGCAAACCCAGCGAGCCAAGAACTCTTGCATGGTCAATCCGTAGTGTTTCGCCATCCAAGTATTCGAAGCACTGCGATGTTCGAGATCACATGCAAAGTTAATACCTCTAGAAATTTGCGGAAACCATGATAGAGAATGTCCGCAGTGACTGTATGAGTGATACCCTGGATCTTTAGAGGGTCGATGCGGAGAAATTTGTGCCTCGCCCAATCTGTTTGGCAAAGGTAAAAGCCATGATGTTTTACACACTCGCACCCCCATCGATTTGGTAAATTTGCCCAGTACAATTGGTATTTTCAAACAGAAGAAAACTTAGAACAGGAATGATGTCTTCAGCCACGCATAATTGCCCGGTTGGAGTCCTTCTGACAATTGATTTCATTTGATCATCAGTAAGAACTTCTGACATTTCAGATGAAAAAAATCCGGGAGCTATCGAGTTAATTAAAATTTTCCGCTCGCCGAGTTCCCTAGAGAGAGACCTTGTGAAGGATTCAATCCCGCCCTTCGTTGCAGAGTAGGCAGATAAACCCGGGAAGCCACGAGTACTACAGATTGAAGATATGTTTATAACTTGTCCTCCTCCGGCAAGAATCATTTTCTTAATCACGGCACGGGTTAGAAGAATTGGTGCTAGCAAATTGATCTGCAAAATTTGCTCGGCTTTCTCAGGTGATAAGTGAGAGAGAAGATGGTCTTGACCAATAGCTGCATTGTTTATCAAGGCATCCACGGTGCCATATTTCTTTGCAACTCGTCCCACAAAGGCTGTGGTCTGTTTAATGTCAGTCACATCAAGTTCTTTGAAAATAAAACGGTCTGGGTTTTCCATCGTCAATTCTTTGACTGCATTTGTTTCACTTCGTGCGAATGTAGCTACCTTGCAATTTTCAGATAAGCAAAATTTCACGAATTCCAAGCCTAGACCGCGCGACCCACCTGAAATAATTACAGACAATTCTTTCCTTACTTTGGTCATCTACAGCTCGCTTTTTAAATTATTATCAATCGGAACTTGTTCGAGAAATTTCCATAGACGTGGAATCATCCATTCTACGAGTTCATTATCTTTGCAGTATTCCGTTATTATCTTTTCAAAATTACATACAATCTTCTCCTCGACTCCGCTATTCAGAACTAGATCAGCACTCACGATTTGACCCACAAACGGAGCCTTTTTTGCAGTCACTCTACACCAGGCAACGGACTTATGGCTTGCAATTACATCCTGAATTTTCTTTGCCGATGCTTTATTGCCTCCAATATTTATTAAATCAAGTGCATCGCGACCATCTATTATTACTCTGCAATTTCTAAGAGAAACTCGATCCCCTGTGCAGTACCAACCATTGAACTGTTTTGAAGCGTAGGGAGACTTGATCCACAAGACCTGTCCCTCAATTTTTACCTGTGATCTTTTCTTGTTTTTATTATCGCCCAACCACTCCAATGGAAAACCCTCTTGTTTGTCGTGAACGACGATACCAACTCCAGCTTCCGTCGATGCATAAATATGGCTGATCTTTGCCTTTGGAAACAAAGTTGCAAGTTTATCGAGAATATTTTGAGTAACTGTTTCTCCCCCTAGAGTAATTTGCTTAAGCTTGGCTTTTATTAATTCATTATCGCCAAGCTTTACAAAGAGATAGCGCCAAAAGGTTGGAGTCGAGCTCACTGCAGTCATTCCTGCTTTTAACCCGCTTGACCAAATCTCCTCAGGATTTTGTGAATGGCTAAGCACAATTCCTTGACCAGGGCAAAACATTGCCATGGTTATCATTTGATACCAAGCATAGGTTCCTGCGGTGTAGGTCACCAACCAGCAATAGGATTGTCCAGAGACTTGTTTTTTGCAGGTGACCAAAGTCTTCCAACTATGTTGGATTAATTTAGGTTGGCCGGTAGTGCCGGAAGTAAAAATAGCAATCGAATCTCGGGTCGCTTTGCTCGGTACCCTTGGAATAGAAACTTTTTTTTCATCTAGATCGATTATGTAGTAACCTAAGTTAGAAAGCTTGTCCTGCATCGGACTATCGAATCGAGCCTTGTCAATGACCAAACCATCACTCTGATTACAATAAAACTCAAGCACAGTAACTAATAAGTTTTTAGAACATTCTGAGATAACAGCCAATTTATAGCCTCTTTCAATGTTATTAATTATCAGGATTTCGCTGAGAACTGATTGCTTAGCACTCATTGAATATCCTTTGCTACCAATGAAAAACTGATTTGCGGTTGCGAGCTCCATTTAAGCTTTCGACTCAGTTATTCTTTAAGAGCAAGGTCAATAAATTTGCAAACATCAGAGACAGTTTCAATTTTTCTTATTTGCACTGCTTCAAAATTGAGCTCTCGCCCTGTATCTTCTTCCATGCGAATGCACAATTCAGAGAAGTCCAAGCTACGAAACCCAATGCTTTGTAAGCTTGCTTGAATTTCAACTTGATCCGTGAACTTACCTTGTCTCTCTAAGATCACTTCGATTAATCCCAATACTTTTTCTGTGTTTTTAGCCATACTATAATTTTTTATCTTTGGAAAAATTTATTCTCGAAGCGGTAATTTCATCAGACAACTTTAACAATCTTGAATGCTCATCTTCAGGATATCTCTCCAACGCATGCTTCATCCACGGCAAGCACTTCATGGATTTAAAGTCGATTAAGGTCGAAACATGACCGACTTGCTCAGCTTCTGGTCCTTTGACTACCGCACCCATTTCTATCTCACCCTTTACTTGACAATTCGCTGCAGCATATGAACCTTTACGCATAACAGCCCCTGGCATTACTGTCGAACCGAGACAAACAACCACTCCATCTTCAAGTATTACGGGAACATCAAGAGTAAGAGGTGGAAGTGGATCGTTAGTTAATGTAACCAATGAATAAAGCCACACAAAACTACCAATTTTCGAACCCTTGCCTACATGAACATAGCCATGCAAACGGACACAATCACCAAAAGTGCAATCGCCCTCGATGTCGTTATAAGAACCAACTGAAAATAGTCTGCCTGCAATGGTATTTTCTCTGACCATGACATGATGACCGGTTTGGATGCATCCTGAGAAATCACAGCCTTCGTAAATTACGGAGTGACTTCGAATGTGAGAGTTCTTTCCAATCATGAGTTTACGATTCGGTAAATCAAAATCAACAGGATAGCCAATGGTACAATAATCCTCAATGGTCACTCCATCTGCGACGATAGCGTTGTCGTGAACAATTGTAAAATTACCAATCTTCACACCTTTGCCAATTTGAGCTTGGGGTGAAATAGTAGCGGTCTTTGCTATTTGATTTTTCAACTCTTAAGTCCTATCCAGTGGATGAAAGCCCTTTCCATCAAAGCTTGCAATTAACCAAGGCTTTAACAGCTTCCACCATCCGCTGAATGGTTTAATCTTCGAATAAGGTAAACCTTTTTTGGGATAACGCATCGTCACAGGCACCTCTTTGATTCGAATTGAATTGTCGAGCAGAACTTTTGCATAAATATAGTATTCGAAACCGTACGAGTAAAGCCAAGGAGCAGTCCAATCAAAATTAGCCCGTCGAATGATATCGATTTTATAGGCTCTGTAACCACAAGTAGCATCACTGATTCCAACTCCATACAGAATCTTGACCAATTTGTTAACCATTGGAATTGATTTTTTACGAAACTTAGGGAGGTTGGGGGAACTTCCACCATCTAGAAATCGGCTCCCAGTTACATATTCGGCTTGGTCATTGAGGATTGGGTCAAGAAGTCGAGGCATTTCTGAAGGAAGCATTTTTGCATTACCAGCGAGGCCACCAAAAATATCAAAATCGCGCTCAAGTGCCCATTCAATAGATTTGATGAATCCGTAGCCGACTCCATTACTTTTTTGGAAATCTAGGTATGGATATCCCGCTTTTCGAACCAAATCTTCTGAACCATCATTCGAGCCATTGTTGACCAGTAAAATTTCATCGCAACATGGCCCACTCTCCTTAAGTTCATTCAGTACCACGGGAAGTTCATTGACTTGATTATAAATTGGTATGAAGAAAACGCTTTTCACAAAACTTTTTTAATCTGATGGCTTTTCGTTCGAAAAAGGAGTCGTTAAAAGGGTAAGTTCACAATTTTAAAGCATAGAATTGAGTCAACAAGCTTTGCAATTTCTGTTCAGATATTAATGAAATAGTTTTGTTATGATCTGCAGAAACTCAGTGGTTTTTCGATGAAGCTAGCTGCATTGAAATTGAATTTTACAATTTTGATCGGCATTCTTTACCTACAATTTAATGAATTTTCTGACCATGAGAGCAAATTTAAAGTTCTAAAAGATAATTAGAAACTTGGTCGACTTCACATTTGGTCAGATTCGGATGCATGGGTAATGAGAGCAGTTCTTTGGCTTGTCTCTCAGAATGAGGCAATGAAACATTTTTAGTAAAAGCCTGATCAGCAAAGCATTCGTGCTTGTGAATAGGAACTGGGTAATGGATTCCCGTGGGTATTCCCTTGGTAGTAAGTTTTTGCTGAATAAGATCACGATCTTTGTGGGTGATAACAAAAAGGTGATGAACGGGTTCGTTTCCATCTTTTTCATAATAGAGGGTAAAATCTGAATCTTTAAGACTTTCGTAATACCAAGAAGCAATCATGCGTCGATTTTCGTTCCATTGATCAAGAAATCGTAATTTTTCTTTCAAAACGATTGCTTGTAAAGAATCTAGCCTACTGTTCCATCCCATAAAATCATGATAATATTTCTTGGATTGTCCGTAGTTTCTTATTTTATCGACTTTATTTGCCAAGATTGAGTCTGAGGTTGTCAAGGCTCCTCCATCACCCCACCCACCCAAGTTTTTTGCAGGGTAAAAACTGAAGCCTGAAGCTTTTCCCATGCTACCGGCTCTTTTGCCTTTGTAACTAGCACCGTGAGCTTGAGCTGCATCCTCTAAGACAATCAAACCATGTTTTTCGGCCAAGTCTAGCAATTCGTCCATGGGTGCAAGTCTTCCAAACAGGTGGACCGGCAAAATGGCAGCGGTTCTCGGGGTTATGGCTGCTGCTACTTGGGAAGGATTGATTTGTTGCGTTTGAGGATCACAATCAACGAGCACAGGAGTCGCTCCTGCTCGAATAATAGGCAATACCGTTCCTATAAAAGTGTTTGCCACTGTGATCACTTCATCACCTTTACCAATCCCTAGACCTTCCATTGCCCAAAGAAGAGCATCGCAACCAGTAGCGACTCCTAAGCAGTGGTCAGTCTGGCAGTAATATGCAAAATTTTCTTCAAATTCCTTTACTTCAGTTCCCAGTATGAAACCATTTCTAGAAACTAATTCTTTTGCTTTTTCCCAGACTTTCTCTTCCGAATCAGTGGTTATGCTAAGATCACAAAATGATATTTCTAAATCACCCATTCAATTTGTAAGGCTTATCCAGTTTGGGTTTTCTTCTGCATGCTCAGCAATTTCTTCGAGGATTTGTTGGATACTGGTTTCGGGAAACCAATCCCATGTTTTTTGAGCAGTAGAGTAATCCATGACAATCCAAGGAGCATCCAACAGGCGTTCCTCTCGAGACTGAATGATTTCGTTCGGGCCAAAGCGATCTTCGCACCAATTGCTTAACAGCTTTAGTGATAAGGAGTTTTCTATTCCCCCACCTAGGTTAATGAGCCTTGTGTCAGTATGATCAGTTGCTTGCACTTGCCTTACGAGAAGAGGTACCAAATCTCTTGGGTGAAGGGCGTCACGTACTTGAAGTCCACTTCCTCCAAAACCAATATATTTCAGAGGTCTTTTTTCGAGAAATGAATGAATCCAGTAGGAAAAGATTCCTTGATCTGATTTGCCAAATTGTCCTGCTCCAGCCAAAACCCCGCAGCGATTGATCCAAGTAGGGAAGCCAAATGCTAACCCATACTCAAGAATTAAGGTCTCAGAGGCAAGCTTGGAGGCACCATAAAGGGAGATAGGAGCAGTTGTAGGAAAACTCTCTGATATCCCTTTAGATGAAATACCATCTTTCACATAATCTTTTTCAAGAAGGAAATAATCATCATTTGATTGTACCGGTAGTTGAGCTAAAGACTCAGCAGAGTAGACTCTACTAGTGCTCATTAAGATAAATCCTGCTCCATGATTCTTACAATATTCAAGCAAGTTCATTGTTCCCAATAGGTTGTGTTCCATAACTTGCCTGCTTGATACTTGCCCAATTAATCCCGCTAGTACCGATGGATTAGCGGCACAATCAATTACCCAATCGACTTTAGGTAGTATGTTAAGATCTGAATTAATCCTGACATCACCACGTAATAGGGTTACACCAAGATTCGATAATAATTCTTGATTTCTTTCCGACCCTTTTCTGGACAAATTGTCCAACCCAATGATAGACAAATTGGGTAAGTGTTTTAATAATTGAATAGAAATTGAAGTACCAACGAAACCGCAACAACCCGTAATTAAAATTTTCAAAATAAAATAAAATAGTCTGATGGGATCATCGATTAACAAGTAGGTTTATGTACATAGTATTTTGAGAGTTTATTTATCCACATTGACAGGTTCGAATAGTCGCCATCCAGAAAGTTCGTCTGGTCTGTCAACCTCTTCTAAAATGCCAAGGTATGGTTGTAGCATATTCTTTCCGAATCCCCCCGGATTAGTAGCCAAGATGCGTGCATTTTTTGGAAAATGATTAGAAGAGAAAACCACATTTTCTGGCATGCTTTCGGAAAGGTGCATAGGGACCTCGATTGAGGTTTCTGCTTTTCCGGAGTGTAATAGGTGAGCAATGGGGTACCAGCCAAAATAGATGTCATCTTTCCCAGACTTCAAGTATTCGAATGCTTGTTGGTGGGGTGATAACAAGGTAGAGTCGGGGGCACTTTTTGAGATCCTAACTATTGGGAGCGTACAAATTGGAGCAATAACCACGGCAATAAAAAGGAATTCCTTTTTTGGGACATGCGTAATTCCAAGTGAAACTAATGAGAATATTAAACCCAAAATTCCAATTGCATTCGCAAATAACAATGCATTATGTACCGAACCGTAGTGAGCAAGTGCAGCAAGGCACGAGGGTAGGGTAAGGAAGTAAATTATGCATAGATTCTTAATAATTAGGTGTTTAGGTTCTTTCGAGTCTTGATTCCAAGTGCAAAAGGTACAAATACTTATAGTTACTAGTATATACCAGTACTCGGCTAAATACATGACTGAAAAACGAAAAAGAAGGGGTATCGCATCAAAATAACTCATTTGCACAAGGGTGCTTTTACCATAAAAAAGGCTGTTTCTAACAGACCATGAATTTGCTTTCAGGTGTTTGTATAGAATAGTAATGGTGTCTTCGTATCCATAGACAGAAAAAATAACCGAACTTGTAATTAAAAAAACGAAAACAAGGTAGGTTATATACTTCAAGATATTTCGATATTCTTTACAGCTTACGAAATAGATAACTGGAAATAACACCGCAGGTAATGTTGGTGCTTTGGCCCACACTGATAGGGTTAAGAAAAAGCAAACATAAATCATCTGAATTTTAGTTTGATTTCTAATATATGCTTCGAAGAAACATAGACTTATAAGCAAAAAGCAAAAAGCTGGAAGATCAGCGTGGGTTCTGAGGACACCCTCCGTAGTCGGTTCAATACTTAGAATGGAAATTGAAATTATCAGCAATGTAATGATACAGATAGTGAGTTCGGTGAACTTAGAGAAATTGTGAAAAAATATGCGTGAAAAAAGATATCCGATAGGAATTATCAAACCGAATAAATTAAGCAAAAAGCTAATCCATATGGCCAGTTGGGGGGTTGAAGCAATCGCAGCAGGAGCATAAAACAAAGCAGTTCCTGCACCGTAGAGGGTTATGTGAGGACCATTGAAGGGTTCATAAATGTCAGCCCCATAAGCTAAAGCTAATCCAGGGTAAAGACCCCGACCGACCCATTCATCAAAATGCAATAGCATCCCCAAACCGTATAAAGCATATGCGAATAGACTAATTCCAATCGCTAGTAGTAAAATAACTACAGGGTAACAAGAGATAATATTAAAGCTTTTAATTCTATTAAAATTCATATTCCAAATTTTAATTATTGCTCAATATTTTGATAAGAGAATCACAAACAAATTTTATTTCTTGTACTTTCATTTCAGGAAATAATGGTAGTATTATGCAATGATTACGGGCATTTTCACTCTCCTTCAAATCCACTTGCTTTCCTTCCTCTTTTCCATACCAAGTCCAAGGTTCGACTTCATACGCAGGTTCCAAATGTGCACAGAGAATACCCCTTCGAGATGAAATCCCGACTTCAAGTAGCTGCTGCATGATTTGGTGAACACTAAGAGAGTCGTCAAATCGAACACAGTAACTTTGCCAGTTTGTCCTCGTATTTGTTCTTTCTTCTGGTAACTGGATTCCTTTTACTCCATTGAGGAATTTTTTGTAAAGGTCTGCTAGTTTTCGCCTTTTCTCAACAATATCATCCAAACGGTCTAATTGAACCAAGCCAATTGCAGCTTGTATGTCGGTTAGACGATAGTTATAGCCAAGTTCATTATAACTTTCAAAAATTACAGACTTTTCTTTGTGCCTAATAAGGTCAGATATACTCATTGAATGTTGTCTTAAGAGTTGAAATTTCTCAAACAAAGATTTCGAGTTTGTTGTAATCATGCCACCATCACCAGTGGTAATGATCTTTCTTGGATGAAAGGAAAACACGGCGATATCGCCGTGAGGTTTACCAATTTGCTCCCATTTCTCGTTTAAGTAGTACTGACTCCCAACTGCACAAGCAGCATCTTCTATCAAAGGAAGTTTATGTTTTTCTGATATTTTGAGAAGTGTACCAATATCGCAGGGCATTCCCATTTGATGAACACATAGAATTGCTTTGGTTTTGTCACTGATCGATGCTTCGACTTTTAGTGGATTAATGTTAAATGTGTCAGATTCAATATCAACAAAAAAAGGAATAGCTCCGCAGTGACGTATTGAGTTAGCGGTAGCGATGTAGGAATGCGATACAGTGATTACTTCATCATTTTCCTTAATTCCAAGTGCCATGAGAGCTAAATGTAAACCAGATGTGCAATTGGATACAGCTACAGCATGGTTTGCACCGACGTACTGAGCGAATGCTTTCTCGAATTCTGCAACTTTTGGACCCTGCGTAATCCAACCTGAGCGTATGACTGAAGCAACTGATGTAATTTCTTGGTCAGATAAGTAAGGTTTTGCGAGCGGTATCATAGAAGTTGAATCCTTAATTTGTAATCCAGTTAAGAATTTTTTCGTCTTTCAATAATTCGCCAGGAGAAAAGTTTTTTGCCTTGTACCAATCCAAAAGCTTTTTTAATCCTGCAAAAAGATCTGTTTCTGGTTTAAAATCTAATAGATCATTTGCTAGCGAAGAGTCCGCAAATAACCGAAGAACATCGCCGGGCCGAGGTTGTGCGTACTCACTTAATGCATTAGGACAACCAACAACATCAGCGATTATTTTCGCCAGTTCATTAATTGTTACTTCTTTTCCAGCACCTACATTTATGGTTTTACCAATAATTCCTGGCACGAACCCAGCATTTAAAATCGCTCGTGCTGTATCATCAACATAAGAGAAATCTCTAGTTTGCTGCCCATTACCAAATATAATCATGGGTTGCTTATTGAGAATCCTGAGCATAAATTTTGGAATTACTTCACCAGAATCCCCTTCATGATGACAACGAGGTCCATAACTATTAAAAGGGCGAATTACTACGGCAGGGAAATCGTAAGTTCGGAAAAAAGATCGAGCGTGACATTCCGCGGCTAATTTCGATGAGCCATAAATGGTATGGGGAAGCGTAGGTGCATTTTCCTTCATCGGAACTTTCAATGCCGTTCCGTAAACTTCACTAGTTGAAACTTGAACGAATCTTTGAACTTTCTCCTCTTTCGAAATTTTTAATATCTGCAAAGTTGCGTTTGCATTAACATCATTATTTTCAATTGGAGAGTGAATGCTATGCCTTACCCCAAGGCATGCCAGATTGAAAACAACATCAGAATTGCGAATCAATTTCCTCATTACAGGTTCATTTCGAATATCCTGTTGTACAATATTTAGTTTGCTACTGGAAATATCGGAAAGGTTGGTTAGGCATCCAGTTGAAAGATTATCAATTACAGTAACCGATTTTGATAGGGGTAAAAGTTGGCGAACCAAAGAAGAACCTATAAACCCGCAACCACCTGTAACTAATGGGTTATTGAATTTCATTAATTTAAATTATGTTCGGTCTAGTACACTATCAAAATCTTCAAATTGATAGTTTTTAGAAAGAAGCATTTTACCAAATTGGGTACCTTTATATTTTTTGTCGGGTAATTTTAAATTAACTGTATTAAGTTCCCCGCAGAATTCATTGAATCTTGATGTCCCTATCAATTTGCCATTCTGGGCAACGAGGGAACAACCCACGCTTTTTTTGCCCTCATAAGGACCTCCAACTATGTAGCCGACAGAAGTTACACCAACAATGGCAATTTCGTATAAATTGGATATAAATTTGTACGGTTTAATCCATTTATCTTCATATGGATTGACATCCTCATTTACAGAATAATCAACAGTCCATGATGATGGAGATAAAATTAACTGTGCACCCATTCTACAAAGACTATGCGAAAGGTTAAGTGAGTCTGGATAGTTATCGGAGCAAATGTTGAGACCAATAGTTCCAAACTCAGTTTCAATGGTAGCTAGCGAATTACCAATTTGATAATAATCCAATGCTATATCTAGTACATTAATTTTATGATACTTAAGTACAATTTCGCCTATTCTATTGATAAGCAAAGCGGTGTTGTAAACATTTCCATTCTTTGATTCAGTAAGTCCAACGCAGACCCAAATATCGTTGGTGCGGGCTGCTTTGCAAAAGAAATCGCTTCTCGGTCCAGGGATGGTTTCCGCTTCGATTTGTGCCGAAGGATGGGTCCAACCTAAATCTAGAGTTTCCGGGAGAACGACCAAATCACAATTTTGTTCTTTAGAATCAATGATTGCTTGGGAAGCGCGATTCAAATTCCTGTGAGGTTCTCCACCTTCAACTAAAATTTGGGCCATTCCAATTCTTAAACTTTTCATTGATCGGTCAAGAACCTCGGTAGAATAAAAATATACTAAACAGAAGCAAAATGACGCCTGAAATTTTGTATAAATTAATATTTTCGTTGAGCAATACGAAGCTTATTAGAAAGACGAAAATAAGATGAAAGCTGAGAAGAACTGGATATCCAATGGAAAGATCAATTTTATTTAGAGCGAAAAACCATAGAACTGGAGCAAGCATAAAAAGTAAAACGCCAGAAAGAAAAAAAGGTGATAATAATAATGGTCGCAGATAAGAAATAATAGAGTGCAATGAATTAAGCTTAATATCACCCATTTCATTAAACTTATATTTCACAACATAGGAGGCATAGGAATCAAACAACGCTGCAAGAAAAATAAGAAACCATGGAAGAAATGTTTTAAGCATTATTTTTAAGATATATTGATTTTCTCCTCAATTATAAAAGCGGGCCTTTTTCTAGATTCTTCAAGTGTTCGCCATATATATTCTCCAGTTACTCCAAGCATAATCATTTGGACCCCTCCGAGTACAAGGGTGATGATAACAGTTTCGGCCCAACCAGGTGTGGTCAATTCCATTACACCTAATGCGATAATGTAGAAAGCATAAATCAAACCCATTATTGAAGTTGTAAACCCAAGATATGTTATTGATCTTAATGGTACTCCAGAAAATGAAATTATCCAATCGCTTGCTAATTTCAACCGGCTTCTAAAATTCCATTTTGATTTTCCGGTTCTTCTATTTCGTCTTGTATAACTAATGCACACTTGATCGAAGCCAATCCAAGAAATCAATCCGCAAAGGGATGTGTTTCTTTCTTTACAAGAATTTATAGTGTCAATCATCTTTCTTCCAATCAGAAAATAATCAGCCTTCGCCGGATCGATTTCTGAATTTGTGGATGTTATTTTCAGGGCGAGATAGAAAAAAAACCTAAGGAGATTTGAGGCTAATGGTTCATCTGAATTATCTCTTTGAGCCCATACTACTTGAACATTTTCATTCAAGCGTGATATCATTTCGCTGATTATTCGGGGATCGTCTTGTCCATCAGCAGATAAGCAAAATGCAGCATCTCCTTTACAAACGGATAAGCCAGCTCTGATAGCATTATGACTTCCGGATTGCTTGCTTAGTCTAACCGCGGATATTTTAGAATTTTCAAGATTTTTAACTTTTTTAAGTGTGTCATCACTAGAGTGGTCGTCGACAACAATAATTTGGTAATTATCAACTATAGATTTGTCCTTTAATAAATCATTCAATTCATTTAATACATATTCAATATTGCTTTGCTCATTGAATGCAGGAATAATAATTGATAAATTCATTTAAATACCACACTTAAAGTATTTAATATATGTTGAACTGGGTAAAAAATTTAATTTACTAAGTACATAAATAATGGGTCTGACTAGCTTTATAATTTGATAATTATTTTTATAGTCCAAAAATATTGAAGGAGCATGGTTCATTATAGTTTTAAAATCTTCTTCATTTAGACCAAGTCTCTTCAGACATAACCGAATTATCTCTGGATCTTCAATATTATATTTAGACTTTACTTTTTCTAAGGCGTCATTTCTATCCATTTGCTTTGATCTTATAAGCGCAGAATAGTTGAATAATCTCCTATCAATATTAAATTTTATCCTTAAAACATGAGTCATTAAACTTTGATAAAGATCATCAAAATAATGAGCACCGGTATTCTCCCAATTCATTTTTTCTTTTAAAAGAATATCAATATCACATCTTTGATAATTCAAATAATACAAAATCGGTATTGTTTTTATTCTTTTTACAACTGTGTAAAAGAAAATTTCTTTTATTCCTAAATTGAAACCTGGGTCGTGAGGTTTCCAGTTTCTTAATTCCTTGGTACCGAATTTCCCCATAACATCTTTGACATATTTTCCATCAAGATAATTCCATAAAAGAGGTGCAATGCCCTCAGTTCTAAAAGATTGTCCGATAAAAATGTTTTGAATTTTTTCTTTAGTAGCAACTCCATACAGGGCTGAGGCAATGCCAATATCTGTAGCTGTGCCTAAATCTGGAGTACTTGCCTTTAAAAACGCTGTTCTGATGTCTTTTGATTCTCTCCAGTCTGAAGTAATTGTTATTAACTTTACATTCAGAATATCACAACCTTTGAGCATATTTTCTCCAGCGACAGGATTACCAAAGCCGTCGTTAAAGTGTACAGCAAGCGGCTTTAAATTAAGTACTTTCTTAAGATAATATAAAGTATACATGCTGTCCCTGCCACCACTTATACCGCAAACACAATCAAATTCTCTACCTAGATTATTTTTCTTAATTTTTCTGACAATTTTTTGGACAATTTCATTTCCCTTTTCATCGTTTGGAAAATCCTTTTCCATTTTATTTTGTAGTTCGCAATAGTTGCATGTTCCAAAAGAATTAAAATTTATTCCAGGTATGGAAGTGTCACAAATACATTTATTGCAAATCTCATAGTCCGAGCTTTCTTTGGTTTTGATTAAACTTTTATAATCTTTCTTCACATTTTTTCTGCATACCGAAAATTTACTTTAAGAGTCTCTCGTACTAATCTGTTTTGCAGGTACACCTGCAACAACTTCATAAGCCTTAACACATTTGTTGACAACTGCACCTGCTCCCACAATCGCGCCCTTCCCAATTGTAACGCCGGGTAAAATAATAGCCCCAGTTCCAATATCCGCGTCTTCATCTATCGTAATCGGATTAACTTCAAGATCAGTTTCAATAATAGCTTTTTCGATAGGAAAACCAGTATGAACTGAACCAAGAATTTTAATCCCTGGACCAAGCCCGACCTTAGAGGAGATTTTTAAACAACGAGCATCGATGAAAGATTGTGGACCAATCCAGCATCCGCTGTCGAAAAAAGCCTCTCCATCATACCTGCCTTGTATGTGAGATGAATCTCCCACAAATACGTTATCGCCAAAAGTGATGGTTTCAAGGTGCTCAAACTTTACCCCTATTCCAATTTTTAATCCGTTTCCGACTTTCTTTGCTAATGCCTTCCATATGACTCTTCTCATCATGAAATCGTACTTATCGAAACCGCTGGCATAGCGGGAGTAAAGAATTTTGATTTCATCGGGTGCTAGGTAGCTTTTAAGATGATTAGCAAAAGCAGTTTCGGATGGTGAATCTAATATGACTTTTTTGGTCCCATGAGTGGCAGCTACAATCCTTTTTTCTAAAGTCATTTTTAATTCGAATCCAATATGTATTTTAAATTTTCTGAAATATAGTTCACATCCTTTTCAGATAGACTGGGATGGATGGGAAGGGAAATTTCTTCCTTCGAAACTTTTTCTGCAACAGGGAAATCACCAACCTTGTGGCTCAAATCTCCCATATTATTATGTAAGTGAATCGGCGTAGGATAGTGTATTCCGCAATGTATACCTCTAGCTTTCATTTTTTTAAGTATTTCATCTCTGTTAGAGACTAAAACGGCAAAGATATGAAAAACATGTACAGAATTTTCTCTAGTATAAGGCAGTTTAATTGTATCTGATTTGTTTAAAAGATTTTTGTATAAACTAGCGACATTAATACGAGACTCACTCCATTGTTTTAAATATTTTAATTTTATTCCAAGGAATGCTCCTTGTAATCCATCCATTCGGTAATTGAATCCTTCATAAAAATGATTTCCTTTGCCTAATTGGCCCCAATCTCTCATTGAGCGAATCTTTTCGGTTTTTGATCTGTCATTTGTAACAATTGCTCCAGCTTCACCACACGCCCCTAAATTTTTACCTGGATAAAAACTAAAAGCAGCTAAATCCCCCATGTTACCACAATTAGTTTTGCCAATCGAAGCACCATGTGCTTGAGCTGCGTCCTCAATTATCACCAAATTATGGCTATCTGCAATCGCCCTTATAGCATACATGTCTGCCGCTTGTCCGTATAGGTGTACAACAATAATAGCCTTTGTTTTTTCAGTAATTGCAGCTTCAATTTGTTTGGGGTTTATACAGTAGGTGTCAGGATCAATATCCACAATAACTGGCTTAGCTCCTGTGTATTTGATCGCTGAGACAGTGGCAATAAAAGTCATTGCTGGAGCGATAACTTCGTCCCCAATTCCTATGCCACAGGCGAGCATGGATAAATGCAATGCGGAAGTGCCACTGTTAACGCCTATTGCATCTGAGGCACCAACAAACTCTGCAAAATCTCTCTCAAAGGCTTCAACATGTGGACCGGAGCTAAAACTAGATTCAGACATTACATTTTTAAAAGCAGTTTCCAATTCACCCATGATAGGAGCATGTAAATCCTTAAGTTCTAAAAATGGAATTTCCCTAGACATTTGTAACAGAAATTTCTACTGGTGCTCCTTTTTTAGAAAGTGAGATATCGGCAGCTTCAAGTATTGAAACAATACGCATTCCTGAGTGCGGACCAGTCATAGGCTTTCTACCGGTTGTTATAGAATCGAAAAACTCTTCAAGCATTAGAAAAAGAGCCTCTTTAGCATCCAACTTAGGGGAAAATACATCGGCAGATCGATAATCGACACGAAGAGAAAACTTTTCTTCGGGAGTGGGATTAATGGAAATTCCCTTATCGTAAACCTTGATTTTTTCAGTAGGTTCAAGATCGTCATAGACAATCATTTTTTTACTTCCACCAAGCAAAGTTTTTCTGATTTTTACAGGAGCCATCCAACTGCAATGAATGTGAGCAATAAAAGGTTCATTATAAAACAAGGTAAGATAAGCGGTATTGTAAGGATATCCTTCCACATGGGCATGTCCAGTTGCCGACACAGCAGTAGGAGTATAACTTGAAACATTATCAAGAATGGAAAGATCATGCACCGCCAAATCCCAAAGCACATTAATATCCCTTTGAAAAATTCCCAAGTTGATACGAATTGAGTCGTAGTAAAGTAAGTCTCCAATTGAAGAGCTACCCAACTCCTTCATTTTTCTCACAGCACTCGTGTAGGTAAAAGTATGATCAACCATTAAAACACATGAGTTTTTGTCCGCCTCTTCAATCAAGTTCATGCATTCAATTGAGGAGCGGGCAAGGGGTTTTTCAACCAAAACATGTTTACCAGACTTTAATGCGTTTTTGGTGATTGTAAAGTGAGTGGAAGGTGGCGTGGCAATAAATACTGCATCAATTTCACGGTCTTCAAGTATATTTAAATAATTTGAGATAACATGTACATTGGGATATTGGATTTTGGCTCTGTCCCTTGCCGTGCTTGACTGATCACAAATGTATTTTAGCTTAAACTTTTGATTCGCAACAAGATTCCTAGCTAGGTTTGGACCCCAGTATCCAAAGCCGATAACGGCAGCATTCAAACCATTTATTTTATTCATAGGAACTTTTAGAAAGTAGCCGGGCAGGAACTCCTGCAACAGTCGAGAAAGGCATTACATCATTGGTAACTACTGCCCCTGCACCAATTAGAGACCCTTGCCCAATGGTAACACCGCATAAAATAATGGCACCTGTTCCAATTGAAGCAAACTTTTCAACATAAGTTGGTTCTAATTCCCAATCTCCATCTTTTTTAATCTTTCCTTTCAGATCGGTAGATTTTGGAAATCGATCATTGATGAACATTACTCCATGACCTAAGAAAACATTTTCTCGAATTTTTACTCCTT
>MDTG01249474.1_pt1 | contig 29376 bp, 36 predicted proteins | sample 811421 | NCBI WGS metagenome assembly MDTG01 (sample SAMN05326645, study PRJNA326480) | marine metagenome | isolation source: seawater | place: Pacific Ocean: South East | collected 2011 | reverse complement strand
CAGAACCTGGAGCGACTGAGTGAACAGTCGCGGCAGCAACCCTCTTCCTTGGCCGCTTGAGTATCGCTCCCATGATCAGCGCACAGACCAGCGACCAGCTACTTACCCTGCTCAGCACCAGTGTATCGGGCTCTGTCACCAGCCTGAGCGGCGTGCATCCAGTATCCATCGACGACTGGATCTCCCAGCAGCACTGTGAGAATGCCCAACTGATCATGTTGACCTTGAGCGGTTACAACTTTCGCAGCCTGATCTGTCTCTTGGCGGACAACACCCTGGCCACCACCGCGATGGATGATGACCACCTTCAGGAATTGGCCAATAACCTGTGTGGCACCTTCAAGCGCCAGCTGAGTCAGAGTCTTCCCGAACTGGGCATGTCGACCCCCAGTGCTCTACCGTCAGGCTGCGTGGCCTATTTGCAGGAGGATGGCTCTCCGGCTCTGGCTGTACGTTGTGTCGATGCCAACGGCATCGTGCTGCATGCCTGCCTGGTGCTGCTGCAGGTCGATGAGACATGGAGCCTGTCGTCACTGGAGTTGAGCACGCCTGAGCCCGAGGCCCTGGGCGAACTTGAATTATTCTAGGCCGTCACCGGCCAACAGCAGTATTTGGATTCACTCAGCGCATTCACAGGAGAATGTCATGTCACTTGTTCTGGTTGTCGATGATTCAGCCACCGTGCGCAACGATGTTGCGGGCTTCCTCCAGCAAAACGGTTTGCAGGTGGTCACTGCTCAGGATGGCCGAGAGGGACTTGAGCAGTTGAAGCGCCATCAGGGTATCCGCCTGGTGATCTGCGACGTCAACATGCCGAACATGGATGGTCTGACCATGGCCGAAAAATCCCGCAGCGAACTGCGCAACTCGGCCCCCATCATCATGCTGACGACCGAAAGCTGCCCTAAAATGAAGGAACGTGGCAAGGCTGCTGGCGTCAAGGGCTGGATCGTCAAACCCTTCAATGGGCCGAGCACCATCGGTGCGATCCGCAAGCTGGCGTCAGCCTGATATTAAGAGCTGTGCCACTGATGACGGACACTGTCTGACTGCTTCTTTGAGCTGGCCATTCACGGCCAGTTCTCAGGTAGAGTCACAAGGGCGATACCCGTGGTAAATGAGATGCCATTTACCACTCAAAGGTTCAGGTGAGCCAGTGATCAATTGCCGCTGCGAGTAACGCTCTCAAACCATGCAGCCATCTCCATCTGAATGTCTTTACTCAGTGGTGATGGCAATCCTACCTGCAGTTTCATTTCCTTGGCTTTCAACGCAGCACGCTGTCTGGCAATTACGCTCCGCTGCTCAGCAAAAACGGGCGACAGTGTCTCCACGGGGATATCACAACCTTCCCGTTCATTCATCTGTCGGCGCAAACGCTTGAACTGTTCTGGGTCTGGCGGGCTTTCGAGCAATCGATCCATATCGCTTGCATATACCCCATGCTCTTGCGCCCAGAACGCCACCGCCTCTTCCCAAACCTGCGAATAAGGTTCAGAAAAAGTGAATAGCCGTACTGGCTGGCGAGGAGCTGTGCCGGAGTGAAAACGGTCTACTTTAAAGCAGGCCCGCCATGGTCCCCTGCCCCGGCGAGCAAACGCAGCGGTAATGCCATGCACACCCACCCCGCGCTCGGGTTGCGTATTAGGTGTGTCCTCCGATACGAAGCGCTCGTAGTGATAATGCAGGCTATCCCGTTCCCACTTGACGCTCTGCAGCTCGGCTTCCAGACGACGATACAAGAAGTACACATCTGTATCCGACTGCTCTGTTGCAGAGTAGGTATTGAAATGACGCTGATAGAAGCTATCACCGACTTCAGCTGTAACATGAAAGCCGACAAAGCCGTCCGGATGCTCACCCGGCGCGTAATAAGTTACTGCCATTTAATGCCCTGCTCAATTATTCAATCCCGACACTACCCACCACCAAGTCTCGCCCTATAATTTCACCGGCTGAAACACAAACAATCAGAATTGACTCGCATGCCGGCATGCTTCTGTCAGGGGCGTGAGGGGATACATCGTAGCCGAAAGCTATATCTATGCAGCCATCCGTCGCTCAATCGCCATCATCCGGCAGCGCTGTTTATCTGCTTGGATCGCTTCGCGAAAGCATTTCCCGCTACTTTACGGTTTCCAGTACATACTCAATAAACGCTGTCAGCTGCGGTGTTGGTTTGGTCGCGGGTGTCAGCAGATAGGTCGTAAGCGCGGAGCATTCGATATCCAGCGAGCGTACCACAACCTGCGGATGATTTGATATTTCCAGATGAGAGAGTGGAACCAGGCCAAGCCCATACCCCGCTGCGACTAGCGTCAGCAACATATCCATCGAGGTCACATGCTCAGCTACTGATAGCTCTGTATCTGCACTGCGCAAGATATGCCTGACTTGCTGATTGTACCCAGCGTGAAGTTCAGGATGGGACATCACTAACGGGTAGTGCAGTAATTCGTTTAAAGGAATCTTTTGGTAGGCCAGCAGCGGATGACGCGCTGGCAAGGTTGCCACCAGTGAGTCACGCCAGATCGGCTTTGCAATAATTGAGTCACCAACATCCTTTGAACGCGATAAGCCAACATCAAAAACTTCATTTCGCAAGCCGAGCAACTGCTCAAATAAAGGCACCTCAGTGGCCCTTATCACAATATCTGGTAAATCTGCTCGAAAATGAGCAAGAATCGCCGCCAGATGTGGCACCGCTGCGCCATCGGACAGAGCAATTCGCAGCGTACTGCGATAACCGGAAGCTGCGGCTTGTACGCTCTGCCTTGCATTGTCGAGTGTCACAAACACACGCTTTACCTCGGTGAAGAAGACCGTGCCAGGATAAGTCAAACAAGTACCCCTACGGTCTCGCTTGAAAAGCAAAACCCCCAACTCGGACTCAAGTTCCTTTATTGTCCTCGAAAGCGGTGATGGCTCAATATGCAATCTTTCCGCCGCACGCGTAAAATTCAGCTCCTCTGCCAAGACTAAAAAGCATTTGAGGTGCCGTATATTCATCACGCCTTCACTTTTATTATTGACACGTTGATTTTTGTCTTGGGAACACGCGTGAATTCAGGGCTCTCGGCCATGCCCAAAATATAGCGAAGATGGCATAGCATAATACGCCTGCTTCAGATACGAGACGCCTCAGAGCGGCGCATCTCCACAATCGCCACCCCGAGCCCAGCTGTGATTATGCAAAACAACGCCAGGCTCCATAGTTCGTAGGGAATCCCCAACAGGTCAACGGCGCCTTCGGCGCAGCCGGCACGTGGGGCTAACACTGCGGGCATCAGTCGATCCAAGGCCAAGCCAGAAATGATTCGGTCAGCCAAGGTCAAGCTGCACGAAAATGCGTTGTTCGCCACAAAATGCTGCCACAACGCCGCCGCCATTCCCGCCAACGACAACAGTAAGGCCAGAATGCTTAATAGCAGCTGCAATGCTGGGCGACGCATCATGAGCGCCAAACCACATACGAAAGCAATGGCAAGGAACTGTGCCCTTTGCAGAACACACCATGCGCATGGCTCCATGCCGAAGAGATACTGCGATAGCAAAGCCACCGCCACGGCGGCCAAGGAACATATTACGGTCGCAAGCAGAACCCTGCGACCACCTGACATCGGTTGTTTTTGGCTCCTGAAAAGGGCCCGGTTGTAGCGCCTCACATCGGCCCCCTCCCTTTTGCAAATAACGAAGCCGAGAGGTATTGACCTACCCGGCTATGCGATGATTATCAAACCCTCTCTAATACAGTCGTTTGGGAGAGCTTGTAAGCGAACCCTATTCCCAGGTTTATTTTCAAACATGTGTTTTGTTTCATTGCTCCAGACCTAGAGGAGCTGCGGAACCGATTCCATACTCGAAGGCGCCCGTTCAGCACTCGTTCAGAGGACTAGCCTCATCAGCCAGTGTGATATAGGGGTTACTGGGTGGCAGGCTCTCGAGTACCAGCGACGGCTCGGACAGCAGGTAGCCATGCAGTTTGCGTGTTTTACGTGGCCCCATGACCCGGCAGGTCCATATATTCAGTCCGCTGGCATGTTTACGGTGAAGTTGCAGCCTCTCAAAACGCCTTTGCACCCACCGCCATTCAGGCAATCCTTCCTGCCTGGCGTGGACCGCTATCTGTGGGTGCTCCTGAGCGTAACGCTGAAATATGCCGGGACTGACGAGGTATACAGTTTCAGCCACAGTATGTATCAGTGCCTTGGCGTCGTTGATAATGAGCCGACGGGACAGGACACCTTTTTTGAGCCAGGCCATGAAGTCCTCTGGTACAGGCGGCTCGACTGGTCGGCCCACTGAAACGGCCTGGAGGACTGGTTCAGCCGGTACTATCTGAACGCTTCTGCCCTTCCCTTCGTCATCTACACCTTCTGATCTCGCTACCGAATCCGCATTGGCCGAATCTTGCGTGATTGGAATATCCGTCAGCATCTCCAACAGCTCATCCATCGCGTCCGGTAGTCCATCGTTGTCAGAGTCGGTATCAGGATCGCCGGTAGCAGGTTTTATGGTATCGGGTGGGCCACGTTGGAAGGTTTGCTCTACCTCACAAGCGGCGGTGGCAAAGGCCTTAACGGATGTATCGTTTGACTCACTTACCTGCTCTGTAGAATCGACAATGACGTTTCCAGCAAAAACAGCAGGACGCTCATCCGCTTCCCAGATCAGTGCGGGAGCCAAACGCAACAAGGTAAATGAATGCGACCAACCCGTGTCACTGGTGACCGTGGCCTTCCAGATGGCCTTGCCTTCGGGTGTGGGCTGGAGCAGGCTGTGGTCCTGCAACACATTGAAAACCGCAGTGTTGTTGGCGGGTATGCCGTCGACGCCTTGGGATAATAGATGAGCACGCAGCTTGTCGGAGACGGTCTTGCTGACCAGCCACACCCCATCCTCAGTAAACCAGCCATCCGAGGCTTGGGGCTGGTTAAGTTTCAGTTCCTCGCGCAGCAGGTAACGCAAACCCTCGAGCAGCTTGCGTTGCAATGCGTGCTTAGGTGCAGCCATAGCCCTGGCCGGATCACCGCCCAATGCCTGGGCTACAGACGCTTGGTCGGCCTTGGTCACCAACTCACCCAAGATACCGGCATAAACTCCAAAAATCACAGCGTTATAAAACCTCTATCACATAGTCATTACCGCCTAAAGATAGCCCCCCCTTACCAAGAGCACCTACAGTTTAAAGCAGTATTTCATAGTAATAATTTTGTACATAACGTGGAATATCTTTATGTTATTCACCCTCGATTTACTAGGCGCCACCAACCCTCGAGGGTGGTCTGCCAGTTCCTTACGGAGCCGTTCCGCTATCAGCTGGCAGTTGCCAGTCGCAATGCGAAGGGCTTATTCGAAAGACATCACTGTTCTATCTCCTAAGCAGACAATAACATTACGCCACTTCAGCCAGCGCCCCCAAGCAAACATGACTCTCACCTTCTTGGGCGGTTCCCATACGCATCAATTCCTCGAAGCTGGTCGATTTTTTCAGCTACCTTGACTGCAGCCTCCAGCTCGCTGATCCCGTACTGTTTCATGAGCCCATAACGCTCAGCCTTCTCCTCAGGTTCAGTTTGAGCCAGCGCGAGGTACAGGCTGGGCGGTACGGCACGAAACAATACCTCCATGCTTTTCGACAGAACGACGCCCTCAGTGAACTTGCCAGCCTCCTTGCGAGCGGACAGCATCAGGGCTTTCTGCGCAGGGTTCAGCTCACGAAACCGGGCAATCTTTTCCACCTCGTCAGGGGGCATGGACAGGCAGATCCACCACTCGATCATGTTGAGCATGGGCTCTGCGGATGTTGGCAGGTCGTCGATGTTCTGCGTGGCCAGCCAGAACCAGGCACCGAGCTTGCGCCACATTTTAGTGATCTTCACTACATAGGGCGAGAGCAGTGGGTTTCTGGTGATGATGTGCCCCTCATCCGTCACATTGAGGATGGGCCTGCCCAGGTACTGGTCACGCTCGGCGATATTGTTGACTGTGTTGATGAGGGAAACGTAGGCGATTGACAGTTGGGCGTTGTAGCCCTCTCGGGCATAGGTGGCCAGATCGACAATGGTGATATCGGCTTCTGGCCATGGCGTACCGTCACGATCGAACATTTCACCATCAGCGCCCTGGCAGAACATATCCATGGCATCGGCCATCTCCAGCAACCGGGTGCGCCGGGTTTCAGGCAGTGCTGAGTCGCGGCCGCGCGCTCGCAGCGCATCGCGCACGTCGCGGGTCAACACTGTGCCCTGCTCGCCGTGGCAGATCTGCGCGGCATCAAGGATACACTGGCGGATAAGGCTGCGGTCGGCGCGGGTCATGCGCGCTTCTTCCTTGTCCTCCCCACCGGTGATCATCAGCCGTGCGGTGATCTCAAGTTCGCCCAGCACATCCCGCTGTTCGTCAATGTCAGCGGCGTTATTCTGTGCGGATTGATCCTCATCCAGTGCATCCGCATCCAACGTCTGTACGTCACTGGGTGACTCGACCAGCCGGCGAGCGTCGGCAAATGGCGCAAGGCTGACGCCGGAGCCCGGTGCCAGTGTCACACGGTTGACCGTCAGTCCCAATTGCTTGGCAAAGTCGCCAAACAGCCCGAAGGAGTTGCCTGCTTCGACAATGAATATGCGCGGTCGATAGATAGCGGCGACCTGGCCGAGGATATTGTTGAGAGTGGCCGACTTGCCTGACCCTGTCGGGCCGAACAGAAACAAATGCGCGTTCATCTGCCGGTCAAGCCGATTGAACGGATCAAAGGTGATCAGCCCTCCTCCACGGTTGAAGAAGGTGATACCCGGCCGCCCGGTACCCTGGCTGCGCCCCCAGACTGGTGAGAGATTGGCGGCATGCTGGGCAAACATCAGTTGCGTATACCACTGCTTTCGATCAGCGTCCAGGTTGTAGACGCAGGGCAGCCAACGCAGGTAGCTGTTGAGCGGTGCGACTTCATCCTCTTCCCGCACAGGCTGCAGACCGGCGTTGAGCATGACGTTAGCCAGTTGCAAACCGCGCCGATCCAGGTCGGGCTCGTCGTCCCCGGACAAGTAGAACGCCAGCGCACCACGGTACAGTTTATGGCTGCTACCGATCAGCGAGCGTGCCTGCTGTACATCCTCCAGCGCCTGTTCCGATGCCAGGGTTTCGCCAACGGCTTTCTTTGCCAGGTGGTTGAGGTGCGCTTCAAGCACATCCTGGGGAGTGGCTACCAGCGTCAGGCACATCACCGTGCCCTCGGGCATCTGATCGAATACGGTGTTGACGGCATCGCCTCTGCGCGTTTCGCCGGTTAGATGGCCAGCGGTCGGTGGCGTGCGCAGGCGGTCGGTGACCATGACCCGGTGCGGGCGACTGTCGAAATACCATAGCCCCTGTTCTGCGTCAGAGCGCGGCTGGCCGAAGAACAACCTCTGCGAGAAATCCGTACCGCTGGCGAGTTCGATGTCGTCGGCTTCGGAGGTTTCCGGGTAGGCAGCCAGGCGGTAGAAGCGCTCACGGTCTTCGGCTTCCGGGCCCAGCAATGAAGGCTGGGGATTGAACCAGCGCAGCAGCCAGTCATGAATCTGCGCGGCACCCAGACGAGATGCCTGAATACCTGCATTGGCCAGACCACCCAATAATCTGTCACAGGCGGTGTTCAGGGCCTGCTCCGCTGTCTGGCCACGGCGGGTTGTCTGATGGGGTGTTCGGCGGTAGACCACCATGCGTACGCGTCGCGTCTGCCCGCGCCAGCGCAGGCGGGTGACGGTGGTGTCCTCGAACAAGCCACCGGGCCGCGACACGGCGCGCAGATGGTGCTCGAAGCTCCTCAAATATTGCTCGGTGAACACGGCTCCCTTGGCTCGCGGCTGAACGTAGTCGCGCAAGGTATGCAGGTACTGATCGAAATTGGGCTCGTCCTGAGCATAAAGTTGGACGACCCAAGGGTTCTGGTCCAATTCATCGAATGAGTCCTGCAGGGCATTTTCCAATGCATCACGGGCCTGCGCCAACCAGGTGGATTCCCGCCCCTCGGTACCTAATGGGGTCAGCTCGAAGAAAGCCGCGACCGAGATGCCATCCTCCAGCAGCATGCACTGCGATTGCGGCAGATATTCGACCCAGGGCAACAAGGACACAAAAGACGGTGCGCTGTCGTATAACGCCTGCTCATCCGCCACTGTAGCCGGACGGTTGCCTTCTACGGGCGAACGTCGACGCCAGGACAAGGGCCAGACCATCAGTAGGCCTCCGTGCGCTCACCCGGCATTGCGTACTGAATGCGCTGGTACAGGGGGAAGACGGTGGAGTAGCCTGGCACCGGGACGGGATCGGTTCCGGTCAGATGGGGAAATACATACATCACCAGATCCGGATTCGGCAAACGCTGAAACTGTCGGTGGATCTCGTTAGTTGCGGTACGGGTGTAGCGCGTCTGCCCAGAAAGTGCGGCCTGCCTGTCTGTCTCTTCCAGTGGACGTCGCAGGCTTTGCCGTGCATCAAGCAGTTGACGGCGGGCCACCTGGCCACTGCCGCCCTCACCTGCCTGCTGGTGCCAGATATCTTGCATGGTGCGGTCGCCGTGGGGCATCAGTTGTTCCTTGCTGGTGGTACAGCCGGCCAGCGCCGTCACCATCGCCGCCAGTAGCAACGTTCTAATCCAGTTCGAGTGCATGGCTCTCTCCTGCCCGGTGGTCAACGCGTCGGCCTTCTGGCTCGTAGTCGATATGAAGAGGTTTTTCGAGGTGGACGGCGACCTGAGCACCGGGCTGCACATAGACCGCCGCGAAGGCCTGGCCATAGAGCCGATTCACCCATTGCGACATGTCCTGCACGCCGCCCGCGAGAATGCGCCCGACCGCTTCGTTATCCGAGATGCCTACGGTGCCGATGGAGCCGTCTGCGCCGGCGTAGGACATCTGGCTGCTATCGGACTCGATCAGCGAGGCCACACCAGCCCCTGCTGCGGTAACCAGCGCTTGGGTACCGAGGTATTGCTGTGCGTTGCTGCGCCTTGCGCCGCTGACGCAGGGGATGCCATAGGGATCGCTGATCCAGCCCAAGCCGTCCTGCTGGTTGTTCTGTTGACTGCTACCCTCGCTGACTTCGGGTATGGTGCGAATGGTGCCGTCATGGAACACGAAGGTGATGCTGCGTACCTGCCCTCTTACGCACGACAGCGTCCAGTCGCCGCTGGCGGTGCCGCTGAACACCGCACCCGCGACATCCGGAATATCAATACCGTTCGCGGTCAGGTTGTCGGGGCCGACCAGCACCTTGAAGGGGTACGGGTCGTTCACGGTGCCATCAATGGGCACACGACCGATCAGTGCAGTCATTGCGACCGAGCCCATCAGGGTGGCGTTGGTCGGCACGGTGTAGACCGCCCTCGCTGTGTTGATGCCAGTCGCATTGGCACCAGCATCGGCGATATGCTCGACCGTGGTGTCCAGCATGCTTTGGGCAGGCCCAAAACCGGTTGGAAAGCGCCCATCTTCACCGGGCCTGTTGCGCCCTTCTATCTTCATGGCATCATCAGGTTCGACCCAGCGCAAGCTCTCGCTGAACCCCGCTTCACCGTCACCGCGCAACCCCAGGCCCACCGGCAGGTCAGCATGGCCGCTGCTATCACCCAGGGTATCCAATTTACGCTGCAGCTCAGCAATGAGCCCATCGCGCTCCGTCTCCAGATGCTGCTGATCGCGGCGCAAACTGTCACGCTCTGACGCCAGCGCTGCACTGATGCGCTGATCAATCGCGCCTTCACGCTGACGCAGGCGTAGGTTTTCTTCACGTTGCGTCTTGTTGTCCGCTTGGGCCTCCTGCAGTTCACTGCGCATCTGTTTAACCTGCCCCACCAGCGTGGCCACCGTGTCTCGCGGCGTGTCTCCCTCGATGCCCAGTGCCTGCATTTCGTCAGCGGTAAGCTGGCTATCAGGGTTGGGCTGTTGCAGGGCTGCCTCGTCACCAGAAAACAGCCGGATGCCCGCGTACACCACCAGCAAGCCAATGGGGATCATCAACCACTTGAGCAAGCCATTACTGCGCATGGTTGCTCTCCATGGTGCGGGTAGTGCTCTGGTCTTCGGGTTGTGGCAAATGTACGGCGGGATCAAAACGCTGGATGGCGGGGAGTAACGACTGCCCCAGGCCTCGATTGCGGGTGACCAGATACAACACGGTGGTGTCTTCCGGTACGCCACGCGGGCCGAGCGTCGGGTGTTGGAAACTCGCAGTAAGGATATCGCCTTGGATCAACCGAGGGTCGAGCGCAAGCCAGTCTGTGCTGTGGTTGGTGAGGCGCACGGCGGTCACCCACTGGTCTTCCAGCCGCCAAGCAGAAAGCGCTTCGGCATGTAGCGGCAGTGTCGGTAACAGCGTGTCGAGCACCAGGTCGCGGCGCAGGTTCACCCGCCTGATTCCCGGTACGGGTTCGACAGTGCGTAACGGTGCATACAGGTTCTGGGCTGCGTAGCGCGTCAGCACCACCGCGATGGGCGTCTCGCGCTGGGGCGAGCGTGGCTGCTCAACGGACGAAGCCGCACTTGCGCCCTCTTCCTGCGCTTGGCTATAGCGCTGAGGCGTGGCGTTGCCCTCGACGATGCGTACGGGCTCCAGCGGCGGGTCACCTCCATTGACTGGTTCGGCGGCTATATCCAGCAGGATCAGTGTGCCGCTGTCGGCATCCTGCAGTTGCAGTCGTGTGGGCTCAATCGGCTCGCTGGCTCGCAGATAAATAGCCCCACCCGCACTTTGCACACGCAGTCTATCGCCCACACTGGCGGGTACACCCACACGCATATTACGATCGATAAATACAATGCGCTCCTGCCCGACCTGAAGTGGCACCGCTAACGGCAGCCGCTCCCAGTGCAAGACTTCCACTGCCTGGGCAACTGATGCCAGGATCAGAACTATCAAGCCCAGGCCCACAAGCCGGTAATGCTTCATCGGGAATCTCCTTGCGGCATCAGGCCGCTACGCTCTGGCACAGACTCCAGCGTTTCTGGCACCGTGATCCGTTGGGGCGAGACGGCGTAGCAATCGATTGCCAGCCCGAACGGATTGCGGGCGGGATCCACGTCCGCCTTGGTGACTTTGAGGGGATACCGAACGAGGGCGCGTTTGACCTGCTCTGCGCCGTAGTACTCGTCAGCGCTGATATCCAGCGTCACCACCCAGTCGCGGTTGGACACTACACGCACGCGTGCCGATGGGGCGTCACCATATCCCCGCCCGGGGATCTCATATATGCCGCGCACTCGCTGGCGCAGCTCTCCCGTAGAGCGACGTTGGTCGTAGTCATCCTGCAGAAAGGTGCGACAGGCCGGCGTGAAGTACGGCGCCAGCACATGCAGGTTGCGTGCATAGTCCTCTTCACCATTGGTCGGCCAGCGGTGCAGCTGCTGCCACACGTAGAACGTGAAGGCATAGACGCTCTCTGGCGGGACCTCCCACCAAGCCCGGGTGCTGCCCGAGCGCAGATCGGGTGGCACATGAACCGTCAGGTCCCGTGGCGCGCTCCACCAGCCGCCGCCCATTACCAGCGCAATCAGTAGCAGCGCTAGAGCACCAAGACGCAAGGTCTTGATATGCGCCTGCAGATGGACGACTTCGTTCTTGAAACGGCTCATCGCGTGCTCCGGCGTACCGACCAGAAACCAGATCGATAAATCAGTCCGTGACCGCCGACCCAGGCAGCAAGCAACGGTAGCTGCAAGGCGAGCTGCCACTGCAGCTGCCGATACAGCCAGGTGTCCGGCCTACCTCGTTTCTTGCGACGCAGAATGCTGCCGCCGATAAAAACTCCGAAAGTGATACTCAGAACAACAAGCGTTGGCGCGATGGCAATGGTCGACAACATCCATGACAGCGGGATGCCAGCCAACAGGCCAACCGCACCGGACAGGCCGCAGCAGATCCACAGCTCATCAGCGGTCAGTCCTCGGACCACTACCGGATGGCGATTGAGACGGTGCGGCAAGAAAGACACTGTGCCGTCCACCCGAAGATGTTGGTGCTCCGGCATGCCAGCCTCCTTACAGGATGCCCGTGGCTTCAGTGAGCAGCCAGATGCCAATCACCAGCAACACTGCACCGACAGCAACTGTCAGCCCAAACTGGCCCCAGGTTTTCTTGCCGGTGTGGATTTCCGCGTAGGTTCCGTAGGCGTGATAACACACACCAATGAACATGCTGGCCACAACTAACAGCGCCACCAGCAGCACGATGTCGTACCCATAGTTGCGCAGGGTTTCCATGATGCCGCCGCCGGTGCCACGGGAAGGGTTCTCCAGCGTGGGCAATCCTTGGGCAAAGGACATGGCAGGCAGGCACGCCATGCTGATGCCCGTGGTATAGCTCTTGAAGCGTTGAATAATGGACAGGCGAGTTCCCATGGTCAGGTCTCCGGGTTCAGGAAAGGAGGAAAAAAGTCAGGACGAGGTACAGCGCTACGAACCGGATCACGACGGATAGGAACTGACGCTGATTGAGCTGGTTTTCTGCCCAGCCGACGTAGGCGGTCCGGATGGCCCACACGCCCCAGAGTAAGAGCACAGCGAATACCGCACCGACCAGTGCCGAGGCCATTGCTGCGGGAGCAATCCCCCCGTTGGCGAGGAAGGCAGAGGTTTGTGCGGGCGTCATGGCTGCTGCTCCTGGGTTTGTAGAGGCGCAGAAAGCTCTGTCTCGGCTCGATAATCACCGTTGAGTTCTTGCAAATCGCGGGGCTGGGCGCGGGATGGGGTGAGATGGAACTGGATGCCGGTTCGTACACGGTCCAGGTCGGACAGAAGACGTGGATAGTCGAAGTGGTAACGCCCGCCAACCTCAGCGGGCATGGAAGCGGCACTTTGTGCTACCAGCAGCTCGAGCGCATCCACCTGACGAAGCGCAGCGGCTAACGACTGACGCTGGCCCGGCGCATGCTCGGCCACCGCCGCAGACGCTGCAACGAGCGCAGCCACCAGGATGAGTGCCGAGGCTATATAGTGAGCGCCGCGTGACCGCAGTGAAGGTAACATCGCGCCATTCCTTTCGTCAGATCAGTGATGGGCTGATCGTGACGAAAGGGGCGGTTGGTGGCTGTAAACAATGGGAACATCAAGAAACCGGGTTGATTGATCGGTCGATTCGACGCAGCGCTGCTCAGTGAGAGCATAACCGCCGTGATCTGGAGGGTTATCGCGGATATACTATTATCTGATAACCCAGATATTTCAAGGAGAGTATCCATGAGCGTCGTTGCAGACCATCCGGGCATCTCCACCTTGGTCGGAACCCCCAAGGAAGTGCGAGCCAGACTAGGCAGGTCGCATGCCGAGCAGGTGCTGGTTCTGGCTTTCGATCAAGTCAAACCCACGGATTTTGAGGCTCTGGTAGAAAATTTCACCAATGTAGCTTCTTCCATGTTTGAGGTGCTATTAGCGCGCCAAGAACGTGAATCACTGGAGCGCTTGGCTGAACTGCTGGTACCCCGAATACCGCCGTCCCCTCGACTGCTTAAGGAAGCTGTCATGTTGGTGCGGGCCCGTAAGGCCGTGCTGGAAAGCGGTGACTGGCTGACAGCTGTCGAAGTCGCGCAACTAGCAGGACTGAGTACGCGAAACCCCAGTGCCCAACCCAATAAATGGAAAAAGCAGGGGCAGATCTTCGCCATCCACCACAACGGGGTTGATTACTTCCCGGGCTACGGATTGAACCGCGAAGCAGATTTCCGTCCGATCAAGGCCTTGGCCAGGATCATCGAGGCCTTCGCTGGTCACAAGGACAGCTGGGGCATGGCCTACTGGTTCCGTTCCGACAACAGTTACCTGGGCGGCCAGCGCCCTCAGGACTTGTTGGCAAACGAGCCTGAGCAGGTGATCGAGGCTGCATTGGACGAAGTGCAGGAGATCGCACATGGCTAGACGCAGTGCAACGTCGTCAGCCATGGAGACCTCTAATGTCACGCCCAAGCCACCAGCTGAGCGGCTTCAGCGCAGCGGTCTTTTGCTGGAGGTAATGAAGGGCTGGTACATAGTCTGCTTGGTAATTTATGGTCCTCTGATTTCTCCAGCCTCATTGAGAGACTCGCCCGGCATGGCGATACATTGAGGGTCAAGCTTGTCAGAGCTCCGCCCTTTCAGTAAAAGAGGAAGAGGGGTAAAAAATATCGATACTATCTTCAACAAAAAAGAGAGCCTGCTGTTTTCTGGAGACATCGGTTCACTGGCAATATGAATAGAAAGCAAATAAGAGTAAACACGACGCTTAGTAAGAGGCAAAATATTAAACTGTTCAAGTAACGACTGGCCAACTATACGAGCTATGCCTGAAACCATAATCCAGAGAATAATAATCTCTGCAGCTAGCAAAGTGAAAACCACAACATTAATAAATATAGACCCACTAGAGCTCACAAGTATTTCAAAAACCGAATCTATATCGCTACCCAAGGTTACTACCGTCGCAAAAACCGCCACTGCTGCTACTAACATAGCAACAAATCGGGACGATTCAGGAAAGCTAAAAAAGGCGAACAAGCGTGGTTCCATGGTATCATCATTTGCTAAACGCAACATTTCCTGCCGCTCTTCCCAGATTGCTCTGAAGCTTCTAGCCTTATCGACTAGATCGCTCGGATTACATTTATACCGTTCACACATCCATCTTTGGCGTAGTTGCGCAAACGAAGTGGATACGTCTTCCCCAAAACTCTCCGCTCGAATCTGTGTACAAACCTCTCCCATCCTAACGGCACAAATCGTCGTAAAAACAAGTGTAACAGCCAAAGAAAACACATATAGCAAAGGCATGCTTGCTAAGTAATAAAATGACAATGCTATTGCCGCCAAACATAAAATAAATACTGCCAAGCAAGCTCTACTATCACGCCTGCGCCACGTTTCTTTTAATGGAAACTTCCTGAAAGATTTAAAGTACTCCTCCAGATCCAGCTGGAGCTGTGTGACAGTCATAAGGTACCTCTTTGCATTCCTAATGAAGCATCAGCTGCCCAGTACGATTTTCAATAGCGCTTACGGTGACGACCAGCAATAAGTATCAGACCGAAAAATCACGTATGAAGGCTCTGAATGATGTTTCACTTTCGACCTTGCCTCTCAATCTCTCCGGCCAGAAAGGGAGAACGTCGGCGCAGGTAGTCGAACGATATATCCTTTCCGAAATAATTCGCTGCATAATCCTCACGCGATTTCAGGCAGTCCCAATCATTAAGCCTCAGTCGATCAATGGTAGCCTGCACACGCTGTTCAACCTCCGGATCAAGACCCACCCGGGGAATCACTTGATACCCCACCAGCTCAAGCTGAAACCAGCCATCTCCAATTTCAAACGGATCAAGAACATCCCGGTAGTCATTCTTGCGACTATTCATTAGAGAGCAAGCTAGCCGATAATTTTGCCACTCGTAGGCATCCCGCCAAGAAAGCGATTTCGGTAGCATATGGTCCACCGAAGCAGCCCCTGTGATAGGCTCAATATAAATGGATACATAGCAGCAGATATGTTTATAGGCTTCTCTGAGTTCGGGAAGTGTATTCGTCCAATACGGCGGAAACTTGTCCGCGGGGATTGCTTCACGGCTGTCAGCGATTGCTTTTCGGGGGCGTCCTTTCCGTTTGGGCAGATTTTTCTCGCCCGCCAGTTCGGCAAGTGCTCTCAATCCTGGCTGCCTGACGTTTTTTTCAAAGCTCTCCGGCTCATCCGCTGGCTCCACACGAATCATGCCTTGCTCCCTTGCTGTTCACGAAACTGACTCCAGCGAATCCAGAAAGGGTCTACGTCGCTCAAGCTGGCACGCAGCTCGGCATCTATTTTTGCAAGAATCTCTTTTTGTGCAGTCAGGAGAGGTTGCTGTACGCCAGCGACTTCCCGTAAAAAGGTGCGGGCGTTCTCCAGAGCGTGCTCGGCATCCACAGAAACCGGCTCTTTCAAGTCAAACACTGACGACGTTAACCAGGCATTCACATTTCCTTTACGTGAATACGGATAGAGTGCTGCCTCAACTTCACCATCAACCAGATCAAAGTCCCAGATGCAGTCCCGCTCAGGATCAAATTGAGGCTCGACTGAAGCCAATACTAACGGCGAATGCGTTGCCGCCAACACCTGCACCGGCACATCACGACCATCCGTCAAAGCTTCCATCACATTCAGTAACGCCGGGACTATACGCCGTTGCCACTGTGGGTGTAGGTGGCATTCAATTTCATCAATCAGAAAGATAATTTCACGGGCTGGGTTAACGCGATACTGTTTGCAGGCCAGTTGATGCTCGCGCCAGGTCCACACCAACAGATAAGCCAACGCAGAAATACGTCGCATACCCGCCGAAGCATGCGTCAAGGCCACATCCTGCCCATAAGGCATATGCAGTGAGGGTATTTCCTTTACACTGGAACCCACTCGCATGGGCTTACCAGGCACCAGCTTTTCCTGACCAGAAGGCGATAACGCGTCTAGCACCTTGGTCAGATCGTCAAAGGCCTCTTTACGCCCCTCCTGCCACAAAACCCAATCATTTATCAGGCCATTGCATAACTGCGTTTTGCCATCGCTCGAAACCAGTCCGTTCCAAACCTCGCTGGGGCTAAAGTCGAAGCTACGCGGCCGGTCAGGCGCTGCCGTCCCTTCTTTCTCCCCCTTCCAGTAGTTACGTGCTGGGTCCCAGACTGAAAAGCTGCCATCTACACCGGCATAAATAACCACACCAGGAACCGCCGGACGACCTTGTTTGACAGACCACTGCTGAGCCGCATGATCAAATTTGCTTTTATATGAAAAATTACCCGTACTGCCGCTATAGCAAAACTGAATGTTTGATTGGTCGGCATCAGGCCGTGGGCTAGCTATCCCTCCCCTTGCCCAGGTACGAGTGAGTGACCACCATGCAATGTCCAGCACAAAACTTTTACCTAACCCGTTGTCACCTGTCAGGAAATTGAGTCGCGGCTTGAACTCGACGGCAAGCATTTCGGCCGGTCCGACGCCTTCAAGTTGCAGGCTTTTCAGCATAATCTGTTCTCTCCCCAGGTGGTGCGCAGCGCCGAATAAACAGTTTCAGGCTCTGAACAGCCCCAAAAATACCGGTAAAGTGTACCGCATGCAAAGGTCGACCAAAGCTTGTCATTCACTCGTGTCCATGAGCTTGTTGTTTCCGTACAGAAGAAGCTTATGATGCTCGGAACCCCATGCTCAAGAGGTGTAAGATGGCCCCGATCACTGCAGCGTCAGCGTTAGCATCAATCGTTGGCCTTATCGGCCAGTTCCAGGCAGGTCGCGACGGATCAAAGCGTCATGATTTCGAGAGTTTCATGTTGTGGCTCACCGAAACAAACCATTCAGACCTGAAGTCGACGATCGAATCGAACCACGCAACCAGTATCAGCATCAAGGCAATTCTGAATCAGAACCAATCGAAACTTGAGTCGAGCCTGGCACAGATTGGTGAAGCGCTGGCAACCTTCACCAGCACCCTTGAAGGCTTCTCTGGCCTCAGTAAAAGCTTACTACCCGACGCAATATTGTCCGACCAGGCAATCCGCATTTTAACAGAATTTGAAGCAGCTCAGGCTGGGATGGCTCTTGCTGAAAACTCGCTTGATGGCGAGGCATATCTTCTTTTCTTGGACGCCGATGGCGGAATCGCCATATCCGAACCCCGATTCCTTCAAAGCGACCTGGACACCCTCCTATCTCTCGGTTTACTTAGCGAAGGCCGCAACAGCCAAGGCAGCGTGATCTTCAATTTTACGCGTGCGGCCCACAGGTATGTGGCAAGCCTTGTGGACGAGATGGAGGGAGAATGAGGCTGAGCCTTAGTGAATACTTGATGTCCATAAGATGCAGCGATCATGCAGCTGCATACGCAATAACCTAATTTTCGTGAAGCACAAAACCCTAAGATCCACATCAGTCGGCAATCTTCGATATCTGCGGATTTGCCTCCGGCATCCAGTACTCAGATTTGGAGCAACATGCGTCTCTGTACTTCCATGTCTTCGGTGCATTGCCCCCTCATCACAAGTACTTCTTGAAACTCCCCGCAGTCAGATTCATTGCCAAACACAGCAGTCCAGCACTGGGTAGCAGTATCCATAACGGATGAAGGGAGACCGGCAGCGCCAGGTAAACTACCCACGGCAATACCAGTAGCGGGATGATGGACGCTTTGGCGCGGTGGTATAGGAATCCTGATTCTCGCCCTGCGCCAAACCGGCGGATATCCCGCCGGACCAGTCCGTCGACGAGCCCCACGAACGCTGCCAAAATGAATAATGGCATCGTCAAACCGAGAACCAGCAACCGCACCAGAAAAGTCAGTGTGATAAAGGCCGCAGCTATCAGGTAGCGCTCGCTCCAGACGTAGACTTGGCTGATGAAATAGCGAAAGTCGCGGGTATCCGCCCTGCTCGCCTGTCGTGCCTGGTCGGCAGTGGTTTCTATTCTCTCGATCAGCCCTGTTCTGATAAACAGCCAGCGATAGCCGGTGTCGACCAGCTGATGGGCAGTGCGTCCTGGCTCCTGCACAATTGCACTGCGGGTGAAATGCCCCGACAGATGGCTCAGTTCGCTGTGTAACATGGACTGCGAATGGCGCCACCCCTGCTCTTTCCAGAACAGGTGCATACCGATGCATTCGATCACGATAGACAGCAACAGTGACGCAATCAGCAAACCCAGCAGGCGAAACGGCAAGGTAACCAATCCTGCAATCAGGCCACGCCGTTGATTATGCTGGGTTCTGGCGGTGGACACGGTATCGCTCACGTTGACGTGGTCTCACTGGCGTCGTCGGTGCCCTCATGATCATGCAGCAGATCGATTGGTAGATCCTGATTCTGTAAACCCGGTGTACCCAGACTGACCCACCACTGATTGGAGTCCGTGTAGCTCTGGCGCATATAGTCGGCCATCTGCCGGAGGTCATCTGGCATGACCTCATCCTTATCGGGGGCTGGCAGTGGCATACGCACTTTCCATAGCTGACCGCCCTGTATAAGCGCAAAACACTGTCCCTTGGGTAACTGCACCACATGAGAGGGATCAATCATCGGCACGCTGGACATGCTGATACGATCCTGCGTATTGCTGGTGAAGTCAGCTGACCCTTGAATGTCCGAGCTATCCGTGGCGCCACTGACAATGGTGGTGGAGTAGACCTCTACCTTGGGCAGTTGCTTGGTCAACAGCTCCGCGGTAGCCGTCTCCCTGACCCTGAGCATGAACAGGTTATTGAAGTTGCCGATCACCTGCCCCGCCTTTGCACGGTTACCTAGACGAGCCTCAATGTCCGAGAGGGTTTGGGTGTAAGCAGACACTTGGATGCCTGCCCCGCCCCCTTTGTTGATCATGGGAATGAATTCGTCACCCATGAGCTCGTTGAACTCATCCGCGTGAACGTTGATTGGGACTCGAGCGTCTGCCACTGCGCCCGGCAAACCATCATCAATTCCGTGTTTGTAGATGTGCCCAGCGACCGACACCATGTCGCTGAACATGGAGTTACCGACTGCTGCAGCTACCTCGGCATCCGACAGGGCATCCAGGCCAACATAGACAATCGCGCGTTTGCGGATGATCTGCATCCAGTCGAAGATGGGGCGAGAGTCGGACAGGTCCGAATAATCCGGCGCGAGCAGCTGGGCGATCTTGCCGCTGGTCAGCTTCTCCAGCAGCGGTAGCAGGCTGGCAACGATCTTGTCGAAATAGGTTTTGTCATAGCGAACGGCGCTGCGCAGCCCATCCAGTACCGGGTCGTAGTTGCGCACCTGGCTCAGGTATTGCTCCAGTGCGACCACGCGCTTCTCGCGCCCGATCATGTTGCGCGGGATGTTTCTGTCGTTGAGCCGCCCTTCCAACTGGACAATGACCTCCCAGGCCTTCGGTTCAGTCTTGGCGAAGTAATGGTGAGCGTACTCGATGAACAGTGCATCGATGTTGACCACATGCTGCTGAATCAGCAGATAGTCCGGGCGCCGCCCTAACTCGACCAGGGCGCGTGCGACGATATTAACGAACCGCCAGGCGAACTCCCGGAAAGCGGCGGAGTTGCCTTCGCCGGAAAGCTGGCCCGCTATGCGCGTGGCAACTTCCGAAATACGTCCGAAACGCCCCACAGCGTTATAGCGAGCACTGATCTCTGGCCAGCCAAGGTGAAACACATAGAATTCACCCTCGCGGCCAGCGCGCTTGGCTTCCACATACATGCGTTTTAGAAGATCCGCATCACCTTTGGGATCGAAGACGATGACCACCTCATGCTCCCCGGCGGCACTCTTGCGGCGGATATCCTGGGTGATGAACAGCTCGGCCAACCGCGTCTTGCCCACACGTGTGGTACCCAGCACCAGCGAATGGCCTACCCGCTCACCCAGTGGCAGGCTGACATCCACTTCTTCCGGTTCGATGCCATGCAATCGAGGGAGGCCACCCACCGGTGGCAACGGTCGCACCGGGTTGAATGGCACGTCCCAGCCGGTGAGCTTCATCAGATGCGATAGTGGGAACGGGGCAAACTCCAGCTTCTCTTCCAGCCGTCGGGCCAGCCGGTATGCCGGCGTCAGATCAACATAACGGCGAAATTCTGGACGGTATGTCTGCATCAGCCGATGCGTGTGCTTTTGCTCCCAGAGAAAGCCTCGACCGATAAACAGGCGGTGCTGGCTCACCGGTACGTCTCGACTGGTCACCAGATAGCGTGGCAAACGACGGATATTGCGCTGGTAGCGCAGGATGGCTCCGGCTTGACGCAGTCGCATGACACCCAGGCCCATGAATGCGGCTGCACTACCAATTCCGATGACCGGACTCAGCGCAAGGGACCAGGGTGCTACCAGGCACAATGTCGCAGCGCCGGTGCATACCGCCACGGTGTATAGCTCCACCGCTGGTCGCAACAGTACTTCAACCGGCTGACTCTGTGACATGGATTCATTGCTCGATGCCGGTGGCCGTGATCAGCGCCGGGTAATAACGCAGACCCAGACGGTCGGCCAGATCATCGCCGGCCACAGGTGATAGCGGAACACCAGGCACCAGCGCTCGCAGACTTTCCAGAGCGTGTGCAGTCTCGACATTGACCACCAGGCCAACTGCACCGAGCTCGCGCAGCGAGTCCGCATGATGGTCGAGCCACGACCTGGATGCTTCATCGTCGCCAACAACCACGAACGGGCGCAAGCCAGGAGCATCGATGCCCCGCCTTACCACAGTACCCGGCGTCAGCCTGTCGCTACGTACTGGCAGCATGGCGGACTCATCAGCAGGTATCGCAGGTGCCTGGGGCGTTGGCAAAGCCTGTCTCCTGCCCTCATTGCTTCGCGGCTGAAGGTTCAGCGCTTCGTAGTACGGTAGCGCCGAGGTGCCACCGTGATCCTCGACCACGATCAGTGGATCGGCTGCGTGCAAGGCCAGTGGCGTCGCCACCAGCAATATGAATAGTCCTCTCAGGACGGGACGTGAGTTGTTTGTCATGGTGAGGTCTCTTGTCGCGGGGTAAACGTCGTGATGCTGGAGCGCCCGCTCTGCAGGCGAATGAGGTGTCGGGATACGCTGCGCCGATACCGTGCAGCAGGTTCACCCCCTGCGGGACGGTGATAGCGACCGATCGCCTGAATCCAATCCTCGCCGGGGATATGCTGTTCGCGCAGGATGTCTCCAGCCATACCAAGGTTGCGGTAGGGGTCGAGCACATCGCACGGGTGGGTGAAGCGGTGGGCCTGATAGCCAAGATTGATCTGCGCCAACCCGGCGTCGATACGTTTGGACGATGTGTTGCGCAGCGCTTGTTTCAACCCCGTGCATGCCTCGGCGCGGGTGGGGAAACGGCGAGATTCGCCAGCAACGTTGAGTGACCAGGGCCAAGGAGCGATGCGCCCGTTGTGACGAAACCCACTCTCCTGCAGCGCCACGGCATAGAGCACCACTGAAGGAACACCTGCTCGCTGCGCAGCCAGTTGATATGCTGGAGGCGGAATCTCTTGGGCAAGGGCCGTACCCACATACAAGCCCATGGCGAACAACAATACACCCAGTGTCTGCGAGGCGCTTACGGTTGACGCTGCCATTGGCCGTTCACCTCGCGTACCACTGCCGGCAGATCCCCAAGTAGCTCCATTGACAGCCAGCGTCCACCGTCATGATTCAATGTGATCGCGCCGCTACGCACCTTGGCCGGATCAATACCCATACGTTTGGCCAGATCACGGATGCGTGCATCATCCTGACGGCTATCGACCATGTAAATATCAAACCCGGTTCCAGAGGTTTGCAGCCGCTGTACGAGCTGAACGCAGGCCGCACAGTCCTCTTTTACAAAAACAGTCATGCGACCATTACTACGCACCGCAGCGTTGTCTGGCACGGCATCGGGTAGACTCACACGCTGCATCCCGGGATACAGGCGCTGCCAGGCCTCATCGTAGGCGCGTTGGTAGGCTAGTAGCTTTTCGACACGGCGCGATTCGGCCTGCACCTGCATTTCGGCATAACGTTGCCGCTCTTCGTCAGAGCGAGCTTCGATTCCCAGTGCTGATAGTGGGTCGAGGTTTGGCGAATAGATGCCCAAGGGCCCTTCCATCAGCTCTCGGTAGCGTGAGAACTCGTCTTCGCGCAGACCCCAGTCCTTCGCCAGACGTATGTCCTGACTAGCCGCGACCTGGCTCTGGCGGGTATGAATCGGCTGGATGCTTGAGTCCTGCAGGGACGCCTGCTGCGCCGACACCGGGAAGTTCAGCCCAACGAACACCGGCATCAGCATGATGAAAGGAAGAATCGAATGGCGTTTCATCACCCGGGGCTCCGCATCAAGGAATCGCCAGGCGGCGAGTCTGACCATGGGACTGGAACACGGCGGTATCAGACTCGACGGCCTGCAAGCGCCACGGGCCAACAGCATCGCCCGGCAACAGCACTTGAATTTGTTCAGTGGTGAGATAATCGGCGGCTGGCGCGACGGATACGCTGCGTTGACCTGCGCGCAGCTCGGCACCTACAACGCGAAACGGCAAGGACTGCGGCACTGGCTTGGTCACAGTGGGCCTGGTCGAGCGTGGTTGGGCAGGTACTGGGGCACGCGCCCTCTTATGACGCGCCATGACTTGCTCGAACTCACTACGCAACGCTTGAACGTCTTCCGTGAAAGCAAACCCATCCAATGCCTGCTCAACCAGTGCAATTCTGTCCTCCATCGCCTGGCGGGTGGTTTGCAACTCTGCATCCGTCACGCCCATAGGCCGCTGCTGCAATACCTGACTGGTCTCGGCCAGCCCGATGAGCTGTGCTTCCAGGTGCTTCAGACCGGCATCGAGCTGCTGCTCTTGGTGGGCCATGTCATTCATCACCCGAGCCCCACTGAATACGAAAATGCTGAGACAGAGCAACCAAAGCCAGAGGACAGTGACCAAGGCTATTACTCGCCGGGGAGACAGTCGCATGTTGATCATGGCTGATCTCCCGTTAACGGGAACGACCTGGCCGCCTCTGTGACTGTCGGTTCGGGTGTCGGTATAGCTGGAGTTACACCCCCTACCCGCTCAAAACAGATCTGGCGTTTACCGTCATCCGAATGCAGCTCCCAGGCTGGCCCAGCCAGGGTGACCAGCGCATCACGCAGGGTCATTGGGCCGAGATGCAGGTGTGCTGCCGGTAGCGGCAGCACATACAAATCGGTTACGGGGTGTGTCTTTTTACAAAGCTGGTAGCCGCTGCGCTTGAGCACATGGCGTAATCCATCACCGACAGTGGCATGGACATCCCCGGGTATGGACACATCGACGGTTTGCAGCAATAGATCACGCTGCGCCGCCGTTGGTGCCAGTTCCACCAGGGTATAGCGGTTATAGCGAACCACTGGAACAAACTCAGTCGCTGCCTCGGAGGTCTGCCGGGCTGGCTCAATGGCCAGAGGCTCTATGGGTACGGGTGTGCTCACGCAGCCCCCAAGGGCAGCAGCTGCACCGATCACGCTGCAGACAATCAGGCGCGGAAACGAGAGGGTTGCGTACATGGGCTTGGCTTCCTATTGCAATAAGCCAATACCTTCATCGAGCCGTGTGTTCAGATCAGCAGAGAATGGGAACTGGGGCAAACCGGGTTCTAATGGTCATCCTCAAATGGCGGATGCTGCAAGTCGACTATCCGGATTTACGACAGATCAGTGGGTGGAATGAACCTCGCTCATAGGGAGCGAGGTTCTTCTGGGTTAGGATTTCAGTTGGCGCATGCCTTCTGTAAGCATCCACAATGATCGATTCAGACGCAGGTTCTGGTCGATGCCAAGCACCTCACGTGTTCTCTGTCTGCGACCATTGGCCGTGCGTGCTGACAAACCGCCTTTGATGAGGTTTTCCTGGATTCGATTGTATGCAGACCACAGGGTTGGCTTGTGATCGTCATGACGCCGGGGAGCAAGCAGTTGTTCCTCTGTGATCGGCGCTCCCTGTTCAGGATCATCATATTTGAGCGCCAATGTGGCACGGGCAAGAAGATGCTCTTCACTCGCATCCAGGGTGATGGCTCGCATTTCCTCACGTGCTTGATCGACACGCTCAAAGCCCTCAAGGACTTCATAGGCGCCTTCAATCACCTGATCAATAACATCGCCCTTATGGGGCACACGAATATCGGCGGCGGTATCACCGCACACCAACCCGTTGTGACAGACAAAGCGGAACATACCGGCAAGCATCTGATAGGAGGATGACCCGTCGTGGGAGTTGAGGAGGATTATTTCATGCGCCTCACTGTCGTTGATCTGACTGGCGTGGCGCAGACGGATGAGGTGCTTGGTAAAGTCCCGGCGTTCTTCATTGCGAACGCGGGTTTGGCAGACCATGAATGGCTCAAAACCTTCCTGACGCAGCTTCGACAGCACAGCGACTGTGGGAATATACACATACCGCTCAGAGCGGCTGCCATGAGGTGTGTCAGCGTAAATGGAAGGTACTACAGCACGAATCTGGTCGTCCGACAGCGGACGATCCGAACGCAGTACCGGTGCACGAGTTGAAAAACGTGAAGCGAGAGACATGACTATTCTCCTGAGATAACAATACACCCCGCCAAGATGTTGATCGTGGCGGGGTGATGGACTGGGACGTAATGAGTGCTCTCTGAAAGGGAGCCTGGAAAGTGACCCCCGAGGGGGGGGCTTGATCAGAACGAGGCAGCTGATACCTGCTCTTGCGGTGCAGTAGCGCTTTCCTGATGTTGCTCGGGAGGCGGCATCTCTGCTGCTGTTTCAAAGTCACTTCCACTGACGTCAGCCGTGACTTCGTTATGTATTGAGGACGACAAAGTGTCCGTCGCCAATTCAGGGTAAACCCGCTGACCATCTATCTTGATGAGACCGATATGGACCAGTTTCGACTCCAGGCTGACACCGGGCTCCCCTGCCTGCTCACCTTTGGTACGCATGTAGGGGTCGGCCTTGATATCATTTAGCCTGAAAGCGATCAGTACCTTGCGATCAGCCTCAATGGCCTCGACACAGCGACGAACCAGGTTCTGAGTGTCAGTCGTTGCAACAATAGTATTGATGTACCGATAGTCAGGTTCACCAACTGGCCCAGCCAAAGCTCCGATAGAGCACGCCAGGAAAGGGTCACCTGCCTGCGGCGTAACTGCCCGGGGGCGATTCAGATATCCGATGCCTCGCGTGATCAGCTCGAACTTGTCGAACTGAGCAAACGCTGCACTATCAGCCAGCTCGGCTTTGAGTAGACGCCCCTTGAGACTGGCTGCAGGCTCGCCTGCTCGATCACCCTTGTTGCGAATGAAGGCATCACCCCAGAGATCACCAATACGAAAGTGAACCAAGGGACGTTGCTTGCCATCATCAACACCAACATAGCGGGCCACCAGTTCTTTGGCCTTGGCACCTGACACCTTGAGATCAAAATAACGATAGGTGGGATCTTTGACCGAGCCAACGAGGGCTGCGATTGTGCATGCCAGAAAAGGCTCAGCACGCCGACCGCCCCTGACGGGGACTTCGCGGACACGCTGCAAATAGCCGATACCTGATGTATGAAGGTCGAAGTACTGCTTTTCAGTGGAAGTTGTGCTCATGGTGAATCTCCATTGGGAAAGAAAGCGGAGACACACCAGCCCCAGGTTGCGGGGAAAGTGCGTAACCCCGCGCTGGGTTAAGAAGGCAAGCATCCTTCAACGGTAAACCGATGACGTTCGCAAGAAACCGGATGCGGTGCGAACTGGCTCGGTCACACAGCATGCGCTGCGTCGCAACCTCGAAGACCGATGGTTACCTGGCATGTCGCTGACAACGTCAGCAAGCATGGGGCAAGCCTTACACTATCCAGACTTACCTACCATCGAGAATGGGTTCCATCATTCGACCGCATTTGAGAATGCGGGATGCATGCAGGCACGCAAGACATGCCCCCGCAAGCGGGGGCTGTAGAGGGTTCAGTGTTCTTGCGCAGCGCAAGCTACAGGTTGCAAAAACAGTTGAGTGGCTGTGGCAGAGACTTCCAGATCGTCCTGACTGTTAAGCACACAAGTGAACACGAGTTCATTGGCATCCAGAAACTCCCCGAAATCATCACCACCAAACTCTAATCGACCTCGGTCCCACCAGGTATCGAACGGGTCAACGTCCGGGTTGCAGCCGACCGCGTAAGCGATCAACTTCTGGCGACCATCGGGTCGGTGTTCGCCCCGCTCAGCCATGAAGTACACTCCATGGTCTTTGACCAGGATAATCCGGCACCGATTGGTGAGGGCCTCTGCAATAATGGGACGCAGCTCTACGCCCTTGAAAAGCACACTCATGGGACATCTCCTTACGGATAGGTACAGATGGGAATAAAAGGAGCCTGTCAGGCATCCATAATCGTTAAGTTCGGTAACTCGGGCGCATCCGCATCAAAAATGAGAATGCGCACGTCGGCCTGGCCCGCCAGCTGAAGAATATGTGCCAGGTCATCTGGCACCCCTTGCGAAAGGTGCTCTCGATACAGCTGCTCAGCGCTAATGCCTTCGACGCCCATCAGGTTCTCATCCGTCCATGGGATGACCATCAGTTTGACGCCCAGGGTTGAGCCATACGGGATGCAAAAGACCTCGAACAGGAACCCGCTCGGTGCGGGAATACCTGCAAGCTCCGACAAGTAACAGACCGACGCTTTGGTGATATGAGCTGTGCTGATTTCCCAGACACGGCCGTAAACACCTGTCTCGAAGTTCAAGCGGCTTATCGCTTTACGTGCGGCCTCCTCCAGGTAGAAATCCCCTAGATGTACAGGTTTGCCATCAAAGTCCTGACCGCTGATGGCATAGACAACAGAGCGCACAATACCCAAGGACCGGCATTGGTTTTCCAGAGATTGCGGCACCTGCTGACCTTCCGTAATCACTGCAAAGTAACCATCGAACACACAAGGGAATTGGTTAATCTGCTCTTCAGACAGATGTGCCTGCACTGGATGCAATGACCGCCAGACTGGAGGCGAATCATCCTCATGGGTAATAAGTAACTGCCGGACTATGTGCAGACTGCGATATCCGCGAATAAAAGGGTTATCAAGCTGAGACATCAGATTTCTCCTACAGGGATTAGACAAGAGCCAATCCCTGCTGGGGATTAGCTCCAGCAGATGGAAAGCGGAAAGATTGCAACGAGAAGCAGTGTGGCGTCCTGGTAGACTTTCACCCCGCATGGGTAGGCGGTACGCCGGTGAGGATCTACCAACCGCTGTAATTGAGCACTAGGTCAGCGATCACTTGACGCCGTTCCAGATCCAGGCGCCCCAAGTCGGAAAGCCCTTCAAACCCGCACTGTTTGAGCATCGCGGTACCTTCCTCGGCGTTGTAGAAACTGACCATTGCAGACAGGAACAGACCTTGCCCACCACTCAACACAGCCAATGCGTCGTTGAGCAGCCAGAGGTTCGGACACAAGTCCCACTTTTTGGTAGCGGCCCGTAGTCCTGCTTCGGTGCCGTCACCAAACCACTTGGGGCCGGCAATTGCGACACCACGCTTCCAGGCTTGTAAGAAGACGTGAGGCGCACTCACAAAATGGCGTTCTTCGCGCATGCGGTTACCAACGACGCCGACTGGCAGCAATTGATTCATGACGATTCCTCCTGGGTTGGATCAGGGATTGGGCCGCTGGGTCCAGCTACCTTTGTCGAAGGCACGCTGAGCTTCTGCTGAAGTGGGGAAGTACTCGGACTCACGAGAAACCGGGCCTTCAGCATCGCGTGTGCCTATGTAATAACCAGCACCGCTGCAAAGTACTTCCAGCGGCAGATGGATACCTGCGTAGGTCAGGGCCAATTGGCCGAAAGATTCGTGTTGGTTCATGGTCAGACTCCTTGGAAAGCGAGACTGCCCTACCCTTGCGGGATGGCAGCTCCCGCTGGGGGTGGTGGATTAATCAGCATCGACGCATGGCTGCGTACGTCCGCAGACTCGATGCGATAGCGGACTGGTTGGGTAACACGAGATATAAAAACCGCGGCAGCCTGAACCCTTGACTGCTGGCGAATCACCGACAAGGTCGGTAATAGCGGGTACCAGCATCAGTCCGGGCGGTTGGCTACGTCACCCGGAAACGGGAAATTGCAGCAATCGGATTCGTCCGCACCAACAGCGTTATCCAACCGTATGGTTTGTGGGATAAACACGCCGAAGGCACCCAGCCTTCGGCTCAGATAAATAAACCACCCGTGTACTGGCGCAGGCTGCGGTTGTCGGTGAAACCGGATACCTGTATCAGCATTCACCCGACCCTTGTCGTGGCTGAGGTCGGCATTATCTGGCACACATCCGCGCACAAAAGGAGCCCGTTGTTTCACCGGCGGGCACCGGCATCGAATACCGCCAACCCCGAAGGGTCTCCTGATGGCTGGACCTGCTTGAGACAGGCAAGGCATCAGGAGACTCTTCTGAACGAGCGGAAATGTCACTGATCAATGGAATACGCTAGAACGTAATTGGATGGACAAGACCTTCTGACCCTACATAAAAGGGCTCGCACACCGCATTAGAAGGTTTTGCGTGCTGGATACCCCGTCATATTGCGGAGCGGGATCACGTTGCCGCAGTCAGGTCAACGCGACAAGGGATTTGCTGTATCTCATGCTCTTTTCCGGCCATCACGACGCTTGCGGGGCGCGGTACGCTTGCCCGGTTCGATGGTCAGCGTCCCCTTGCATTCGGGGTATTTCACGCAAGACCAGAATGGTCCGTTCTTGCCGCTACGCTGCCGTGTGGCACTGCCACACTGGGGACACGGTAGCCCCTGGGGAACCTTGATCGACAACGATGTATCACGGTACTTCACAATCAACTGCGTCACCCAGACCGCCTGCTTGTCGATGAAGCTATCAAGAGAGAGCTGGCCGGTCTCGATCATGTCCAACGCCT